>JABAHP010004632.1_pt2 | contig 13823 bp, 10 predicted proteins | sample 7062081 | NCBI WGS metagenome assembly JABAHP01 (sample SAMN14534357, study PRJNA622989) | marine sediment metagenome | biome: marine biome [ENVO:00000428]; feature: marine pelagic biome [ENVO:01000023]; material: deep marine sediment [ENVO:00002113] | place: India: Gulf of Kutch | collected... | reverse complement strand
GGCGAGATTGCGCGCGGCACGTGGCTCAGTGCGAAGGATCTTGGCGTTAATCATCGTGCCACAGTGACGAAGCTCTTGGGAGCCCGGGTGTCCACCAAGACAGCTCAGCGCCTGGACGCGGAGCGGCTCTGGCGCCCCGAGTTCCTGTCTCTGGGTCGTCGCGCAGCCGAGGAACATCTGAGCGCTCTTCTCTCTGGGTACCGTCCTCAAGAGTCCCCGCTTCTGCTGTACGATTACTTTGGGTTGGAACATACTCGCAAGATCCTTAACAAAGCGACCTTGATCGTACGGGCCGTGATGGAGGATTACTTCCCCTACCTGGATCACCAATGGTTGGAAGCCGTTCTGGCGATTCCAGTATCTGAACGGGTGACCAAGAGGATACAGATTGACTTGCTCAAGAGGCTTTACCCCACGCTTGCGAACATCGTGCACGAGGGGAGCCTTGTTCCTCTGTCGGCTTCGTCTCGGAGAATTCAGTTGACGAAACAGTATCGCAGGTTCAGGCGCAGGTTGGCGCGAAAGTTCAGTTGGGTTGATCCTCCTCCTGCCAAGGTGCCGTGCAGCTATGATTGGCAGTGGAGCCGCGGCGAGATGCGTCCGGTGCTGACTGAACTCCTGTACAATCCTGACGCCGCGTTTCGGGCGTATCTGCGCTGGGAAGCGGTCGAGCCGTCGCTCGATCAGCATTTCTCAGGCCAGAAGGCGTGGGGGAACCTGGTAGCCGCTCTTGCCGTATTTGAGATCGCTCATAGACTGTGGGTTGCTTCGTGAGCCGAGCCGGAGCCAGCTAACATGCGGAGTATGAGAATTGCTCTCTTTGCCCGGGTCAACACCGACCTGAATCCGTATGTTCTCTTGTACAAGCAGGCACTGGAACGGCAGGGGCTCGCCGTGCATCTCGAGCAAGAGTTTAGCCTGAAGTGGCTGATCGCCAGAGGGAAGTCCTGTGATGCCATTCACCTGCATTGGATAGAAGCGGCATACAAGCCTTCTTCTGGAGATAGCGGACCCGGTCTGGCACGAAAGCGGTTGCACAATCGTTTCAGCCGAGCCCTACTGGGGACGCTACGGCTGATTAACTTCTCGGCAGCTCTCCTCCTGGCGAAATTGCGGGGGAAGACGATCGTCTATACGGCGCACAATCTAGCCTATAGCGGACAATTCCGGCCTTTCGTCGCTTTGAATCGGGTGGCCCATCGCGTTGTCGTGTCCCTATCCGATCACATCCATGCGCACAACCACTACACGCGTGAGATCTTGGCAGCTTCCTATGGCAGAGAGGATCGCGTTACCGTCGTTCCACATGGCAACTACATAGGGTGCTATCCCAACCAGATCTCACGATCGGCGGCTCGCCAGCAACTGGGATTGCCAGAAGATGCGTTTGTCTATCTGTTTCTGGGCTTGCTGCGCCCGTACAAAGGGGTGGAAGGGTTGATTGGGGCCTTTGACAAGATCGAGTCGCCCACGGGCCGATTGTTGATCGTCGGTCGCGTCTCCAGCCCTAGCTACAAGGAGAGGATACTGAGCCTGAGTCGGGGTAACCCGGCGATATGGTTGGTGCCGGAATTCGTGCCCGACGAGGCGATTCAGCTGTATATGAACGCTTGTGACGTCTGCGTTTTACCCTATAGGAACATGACCACGTCGGGCGCTGCTATCTTGGCTTTGTCGTTTGGTCGGCCCGTCGTTGTGCCGGCTATTGCCTCATTCCCCGAGCTCATTACGCCAGAGACGGGGATTCTCTACGATCCATCTCAACCGGATGCTCTGGTCTCGGCTTTGGAACGGGCTGGACGGCGATCATGGTCTGAGGCCCAGATTCTTGATTACGTTCATCAGTTTGATTGGGAAAAACTGGGGCCGCGCCTGGCTGCTCTCTACCGATCGACGGACAACGATGACCAGGAATGACATCGGGGGGATATTGCCGGTCGGGTGGTGTATCGGCAAGGAATAGGACATTCATGAAGATCGCCTTTCTTTTGTATCACTGGCCCGTGCTCTCTGAGACATTCATCATGAATCAGATAACTGGCCTGTTGGACCGGGGGCATGAGGTGGGCATCTATGCCAAGAGCCCTGGCGCTGAGCCTGTGGTTCATACGGACATAGAGAGGTACCGGATGCTGGAGCGCACTTCCTATTACGGGGCCTCTGTGGAGAGGCTGCCGGCCAACAGACTCGTGCGCGTGGCAACGGCGGTCGGTCAGATAATCACACAGATTCACAAGAAGCCGGTGCCTTTGCTGCGCTCGTTGAACGCTTTCGAGTTCGGGAGAGAGGCATCGTCGCTGGGCATATTCTACAAGACGCTCCCCTTTGTGAAGAACGGTGCAGATAGATACGACATTGTGCACTGCCATTTCGGACCCAACGGTAATTTGGCGGCCCTCCTGAAGAAAGTTGGCGCGATCAGAGGCAAGATCGTGACGGCATTTCACGGTGAGGCAGGGTATACAGGGCAGAAACGTCATGCAAGGGGATATGATCTGCTCTTCGAGGTGGGCGACCTGATGTTGCCCATGAGTGAAAGAGAGAAGCAAAACCTGATTGAGTTAGGATGTAGCCCACAGAAGATCGTTGTGCATCGAATGGGCGTGGATCTGAGCAAGTTTGTCTTCACCCCTCGTCAGCCGAGGAGTGATGGGGAAGCGCGCTTGCTGACCGTCGCTCGTCTGGTTGAGAAGAAGGGCATAGAGTATGCGATTAGGGCAGTGGCGAGCGTGCTTGAAGAATATCCGCGCATAGAATACAACATAGCGGGTGATGGTCCTTTGAGGGGCGACCTGGAAAACCTGATAGCTGAACTAGATGTCGGTGATAGGATAAAGCTGCTGGGTTGGAAGCGGCAGGAAGAGGTTGTAGGGTTGGTGAAGAGGGCAGACATATTGTTAGCTCCTAGTGTCACCAGCAAAGACGGGGATCAGGAGGGGATACCTGTGGCCTTAATGGAGGCGTTGGCACAGGGCCTGCCCGTGCTCAGCACCTATCACAGCGGGATACCTGAACTGGTTCAAGATGGTGAATCTGGGTTCCTTGTCCCCGAGCGGGATGTTGATGCGTTGGCAGAGAAACTGAAGCACCTCGTCAAACATCAGGAGATCTGGGCGCGTATGGGGAGAGCAGGCAGAGAGTACGTTGAGAGATATTACAACATCGACAGATTGAACGATCAGCTGGTCCAGCTGTATCGGCGATTGCTGGGTGGAGAGATGCCACAGGAGTGAGGATTTATGAAAAAGAGCTGTTGGTTGGCGATAGGTCTGGCCCTGCTGATCACCTCGACGCTGTGGGGTCTGGTGTCGGCAGCCGGACCGCCAGAGGACGATCCTGACCAGGACAGTGGGCGCCGGGTTGGCTTGGTGTCCACTCAAGTGAAGTGCCTGGCGGTCCAGAGCGGGGTTTCAGATACCGCCTCCGCCACGGTGCGTCTGCAGTGGGAGGGCCAGGTGGAGGAGGCGTTTCTGGTGCTGGTGGCGGCTGGCTCGCGAGGGGGACATGGCATCTACGTCAACGGTCAGCGCGTGGCGAGTGCGCCTGTTCGACTTGGCGGCTCGCTCTGCCGATCTGGGTCTCAGGCTGCAGTCCTTGGTCCCACTGACATGATCCCCATTCCCATTGAAGCGTTGGCCAAGGGCGAGAATGTGATCACGCTGACCAACTACGCCGACGTCAACGACGGCTGGACGGCGGCCAACCTGCACATCGAAATCCACGGCGTGCTCACCGGTCCGCCGGCAGCCGCACTGGAGTTCGCTCCGCTGGCCCGGCCTCGCATGGATCCAACAGGAACGGCGTCTGTGTCGGGCACGGTCTTGCTGACGAGTACATATGAACTGTCTCAAGGATCGGTGATCTCTCAACTGGTCTGGTACCAAGTCCCCACGGGCTATACCGGGGGTGTCTCGGTGCCACTGGTTATCGGGATACACGGCATGGGTGGGACAGGGGAGTGGATACGGGGGTTCCTGGGGGCAGAGGCCAACGATCGCGGCTGGCTGCTGGCCGCGCCGGACATGCACGGAAACTACTACGTCAACACCGGCCAGTACGCCCTGGCTTGGCCGGGTGCGCAACACGATATCATGGACACGGTACAGTATATGATGTCCCAATACGAGGTGGACCCACTGCACATCTACATCGCCGGATACTCCATGGGTGGGCAGACCACTGCCATGATGGCCGCCAAATACCCGGATGTGTTTGCGGCGGCAGTGCCCTGGAAGCCGCTTACCGATCTGACCGACTGGTATTACGAGATAGAGGCGCTCGATAATCCATACAACATTCTCACAGTGATCGAAAGAGAGACGGCGGGGACCTACGGTGGTACAGACCCTTCGGAGGCACCCTTTGAGTATCAACGACGTTCGCCGATACTGATGCCGCAGAACAGCCGGCCGATCGCCATCAAGATGTGGCACGATGTGGATGACGAACTGGTTCCCATTCATCACTCCCAGGACCTGAAAGATGCGATCGACAGGTGGGGTCCCGTGACCCCCGCGACGTTGATCGAGGTGCCTTCAGGTGAAAACGATTGTCCCCCAGACAGCGCCGGTGATTTTGAGCACTGCTACCATCCTCCTCCCGCCGACGTTCTCGACTTCTTGGATAACTTCACCCTCAACGCAGGTCCGCCCCTCTCCCTGACGATCCGCACCGACGAGTCAAAGCCCTACCACTGGCTGGACCTGGCCCAAACGGGAGGAGATCATTGGTCGGAGGTGGCAGCCGCTTATAGCCCCGCCAGCAGGACGGTGACGGCGACGATTTCAGATACCCAATCCCTGAACCTGGCCTTCAATCTTGGCTCGGCACACATCGTGGAAGGAGGCATAGAGCGGCCAGGCATGGGGCTACCGGCGACAACTTATCTGGTCAAAGGAGGGGGAAACTATCGGCTGGAAGCGTACACGTCCGGCTATCTTGTCGCCCCCCTGACTACCGAAGGACATTTCACCCTGACTGTCTCCGCAATTGCCGTAGAGGCTTCGGCCGACCCGCCGTGGGTAGCGGGGGGACGGATTGCGACTTCAACGATCACGGCCATCGCGAGAGATCAACTGGGTAACCCTGTCCCCGATAGCACGATGGTCGAATTCTCCACCACTGAGGGAACCTTTCCCAATGGACGTGCGACCTATTTCGCAGGTGCCGCGGGCGGCCAGGCTACCGCGATCTTGTCCCTGGGGCCTTCCGCTGGTATAGCGCAGGTAGCTGCCAGCGTCGAGGGAGTGACTGGCACGACAACCGTCGTGGTGGATTCGGTGGAGATCTACCTCCCTGTTGTGACGAGGGCGCTATGATTGTCACTCAAACGCCGCTGCGCATCAGCTTTCTGGGGGGAGGCACCGACTTCCCCGGCTTCTACGAGCGGGAAGCAGGATGCGTGCTCAGTTCGGCCATTGACAAGTACATCTTCGTCATCGTCAAGGAGCGTTTCGACGACAAGATTCGGATTGGGTATACCCAAACCGAAATGGTTGACAGTCTCGACGGTGTGCAGCACGACCTCGTGCGGGAGGCGCTCCGCAAGACCGGCGTCACGCACAAATTCGAGCTCTCGACGATGGGCGACATCCCTTCGGCCGGCACTGGTCTAGGGTCATCCAGCACGGTCACCGTGGGGGCGCTCAACGCCATGCACATGTATCTTGGCGAGGTACGAGACGCTGACACCCTGGCTCGCGAAGCCTGTGAGATCGAGATAGGCGCTCTGGGCCGACCTATCGGCAAGCAGGATCAGTACATCGTAGCCTACGGGGGGTTGCGCTTCATCCGCTTCCAACCGGATGGGACGGTCATCGTAGAGAGAGTGGGGCTACCCGATGGAGAGTGTCGGTATTTGAGTGAGAATCTCATGTTATTTTACACCGGTATGACCCGTTCGGCGAGCACGGTGTTGCAGGAGCAGGTCAGCAACTTGAACGATCGCTTCGAGATACTGTGCAAGATGAAGCAGCTTGCCATCGAGGCCAGAGAGTGTCTGGAGCGAGGAGCTTGCGATGAGTTCGGTGAGTTGTTGCACCGGGGTTGGGAATACAAGAAACAGCTGGCCAGCGGCATCAGCAACGAGCGAATTGACGCCCTGTATCTGGCGGCGCGTCGGGCCGGTGCCCTCGGTGGGAAGATCAGCGGCGCTGGTGGCGGAGGGTTTCTGTTGCTCTATTGCCCAGTGGAGCACCAGGAAGGCGTGCGTAGAGCCTTGGCACCTTTGCGGCAGTTGCCCTTCTCTCTGGAGCGGGATGGCAGCAAGGTGATCTTCAACTATCGGCGATAGAGTCTCGGATCGACACGGTGGATTTTAATGGATGTTTCACATTTCCTTAACGCAGTGGGGACACAAGTTTGCTACGATGGGTGGGTCGCTGAGAACGCGTTGAGCACTTGGAGTGTCTGGAGAATGTGAGTATGCCAGCTATCTGGTGTGACCCAGCGCTATCTTGGGATAGGCACATGAAATTGGGGAGGTACAAATGGACGTTCAGGAGTTGATAATCTACTGGCGAGTCGTCAAGAAGCGGCTGTGGTTGATTGGCCTTATGATGGCAGCGACGCTGGGGGCCATGCTGCTTGCCTTCACCCTGTCCAGGCCGATGTACAGGGCCACCATTGCGTTTCAAGTCACCGCTCCTCTCCCGGCAGAAGTATCTCTGTTCAGTGACTTCCGAATGCCGTACACCAGGGACGAGATCGTCCGTACGAGGAGTGGATTTATGACGGTGCTTCAGAGCGAATTCGTCGTCGGGCAAGTCATAGAGGAGCTTGGCGTTGACATGGGCGTCGACGAACTGCTGGCTCAGATGGTCATAGAGCCGGGCGAGCAGAATGACTTCGACAAACTCCGCGTCACGGCCTACGATCCAGACCTGGCAGCAGCCCTCGCCAACGCTCTGCTGGACAAGGCCCTGCTCCACTTCGGAGAGATGAGCGCCGGATCGCTTACAGCGAACCGGGAGTTCATCCAACAGCAACTGGGGGAGATAAAGACAGATCTGGACACGGCCAGATCGGACTTGATTCAGTTTCAGGTAGAGAACAGAATTGGTTCCCTGGGCGGGTTTCTCGACTCGCAAGAATCGCTGGTTACTAGCTTGAAATCCCGACACGATCAGGCGCTTGCCGAGGGAAGGGAGGCGACGGCGGCCAGCTACGACGAGATTATCTCGGAACGTGAACGAGAGTTGCAGGAGTTGGTGTTGTTGAGTGCGGAGTATGAGGTCTTGAAGGACACCGTCGGTAGGATCGAAGCGACCTATGCGAATCTCTTGGGCAAGGAGACCGAGGCCATAATCAAAGAGGATCAGGTGCGGAGTGCCAAGTTTGTCCAGGTGATACCGGCCGGGGTACCCTCTCGCCCGCTTCCTCGTCTGGACGTCAAGATCCTGCTCCTGGGGGGAGTCGTGAGCTTGGCTCTGGGGATCATGCTTGCGTTCGCTCTGGAATACCTGGGTCGGACGGTTGTGGAAGAGGGCGTAGATGTTTCAACCCCTCTGCCCCAGGCGCACTGGGATCTCGAGGCGACCAGTGGAACACAGCCCTAGATCGGACTGGTCAACATTCTGCGGCTCGTCCAACAGTCAGCTGTGTCACCTGAGAGGTAGCTGATGAAACGGTGCCGGATCTTGTACGTAGCTAGAAAGTCCAATGGGGGATCTGCTGTTAGCCTCTATCACTTGGCAAAAGGGCTGGATACCGGCCTGTACGAGCCTGTCGTTCTGTTCGAGACTCAGGGACGTTCCGACATTGGGGATAGGCTGGGCGGATCTGGCGTCGAGGTGGTTGCCCTGGAGAAACCGTGCCGGGAGTCACTTCCTGTAGTGCCGGCCGAGCCCGTCCGGCGCAGAGATGTCGCTCGATGGTTGGGGGACCGTCTTGGCCGGTGGGCCAGCCAGGTCTATGTTCTTCTGAAGGCCTGTTATCGGTTTGCACGCTGGGACGTACCCAAAGTCTGGCCCATTGTGCGGGCCATTCAGCAGTATGAGGTCAACCTGGTTCACGTGAATACTGGCTTGATCAATGGCAAGGCGGGAATCACCGCGGCGCGGCTGACCGGTACGCCCTGTGTTTGCCACGTTCGTATGTTTGACAAATTGGGTCATATCGAGAGGATTTTCGCCCGGTACGTAGACTACTTCATCTACATATCCAGGGCTGTAGCAGAGAATTACGTCACTCAAGGGATACCTTTGGCAAAGGGGACGGTTATTCACAACGCCGTGGATTTGCGCGAATTCTCGGCGGATGATCCGGCGCCCGTGCGCCGTGATCTGGGGTTCTTCCCCCAGGAGCGTCTGGTGGGCGTTGTGGGGCGCCTCGATTGGTGGAAGGGACACCAGTACTTCTTGGAAGCCATGGCCGAGGTTGCTCGACGCATCCCTAGCCTCAGGGGGCTGATCGTCGGAGCACCTGAGAATACGCCCCGGAATCGGGAGTACTATCAGGAGCTGCAGTGTTTGACGAAATCTCTGGGCCTAGATGGTAAAGTGGTTTTTACGGGATACCGTGGCGATGTGCCGCGTCTCATGTCTGCGCTAGATGTGGTCGTTCTCAGTTCATCGGCGCCGGAACCTTTCGGGCGGGTGGTGATTGAGGGAATGGCCGCCGGCAAACCCGTTGTGGCCACGGCTGCTGGTGGAGTCCTGGACATCATCGATGATGGGGTCGATGGTCTCTTGGTTCCCTGTCGGGACTCAAGAGCGATGGCTGAGACAATCTTGGAGCTGTTGTCTGACCGGGAGAAGGCCCAGCGAATAGGCCTGGCGGCCCGGCGGCGGGTGGAGGAGCAATTCACTGTGCAGCGTCACGTGTCTGCCATACAGCAAGTCTACGATGCTGTCCTGGGTACCCCGCAGGGTCATCGCGCTGGCGCGGTACATCAGGATGCGACTGGTAGAGCATCGCTCAAGCCTCTGCCGGACACCGAATCGGGTGGCTGCTGAAAGGGGGGATATGCCGCTCGTACCGAGACCCGGCAAGTTGCGTCACGTCATCGCCGCGAAAACCCGGCCCTCTCAGATAGAGGAGATAGATGTCAGGGGAGTGCTGAGCGCCTATGACTTGGGTGAACTGGAAGGTTATGGTCAACCGGCTACTGGTTCTGGCAGATCTGCAAGCCTAATCGTCAGGACGAGCAGGGGCAAGAAGGTACTCAAGCGATACAAGTATAGCTTGAACCTGGAGGCGATCACCTACGAGCATTCGGTGTTGAAAAAGCTCGAGACTGCTGGCTTCTGCGCCCCACGGTTGGTTCTGAACAGAGATGGGGAGGCCTGCACGGAGCTGGGGGGTAGTTACTACGCTGTTTCCGATTTCATCCCTGGATTCAAGTATGTCGACTTTGTTATCTCGCGGCGCAGGAAGAGCAAATTCATTGCCCAGGCCGCGCGCGCCCTGGCCCGCTATCATCGGCTGATCGATGGCTTCGTCCCCGAGGGAAAGAAGACCGATGGTTTTATGCCGGATGGCCATAGAAGATGGCGGGAAAGTGATTGGTACCTGAGGGAATTCGAAAAATACGAATCCCTGCTTAAGGACAGGGAGCCAAACGGCACATCACTGGAGCACTTCTTCCTGCGCAACATAGGTAGGTTCAAGCAGGATCTCGCTGATCTCAGCCAAAGACTCGAGGCGAACGGTCGCTTTCTTCCTCAATTGGTGATTCACAGCGATTATGGCCCGTACAACATTCTGTTTGACAAAGGTCGAGTGGCCGCGGTGTTGGACTTTGAGTGCGTGCACCTTGACTGGCGCGCCTGTGAGTTGATAGGCGCGATTTATCGCTTCTCAGGCAAGAGAAACGGTATTGATTATGATCACGCCAGGACCTTTCTCGCGGCTTATCACTCGTCTTTTGCCCTCGCGGCCGACGAGGTAGCTTTGATGCCTGACATATTCAGGTTTTCTCGGCTGAGGGGACTGACCATATCCTTGCGGGACTATTTCGCGCTGGGGGTTTCGGCGAGACTGGGCATTGCTCGTCAGGTGGTCTGGTGGGTGGATTGGATGGAAAAGCAAGGCGAGCGATTCACGAAGGAGCTGACCTCTGGAGTATGATTCATGTCTTGCCCTGGGCACCTGGGATATCATTGACCAGGCATAGGGAAAACGGGCGAGGCGTTGTCTCGCTGGAGAGGACGTTGTGAGTAAACCAATGGAATCGAAGAACATCAAGTGGCCTTTTGGCCAGTCACGCAGGATGGTAATCCCCATCGGGTATCCTGCAGCAAAGGGACTCCTAGTCCTGGGTGTCCTCGCAGCGGGCGTCGCGCTGGGGCTAGTCATGCTCACGCCCGCCCGGGACACGGTCGCCTCTGTGGTCGGCATCGTCATATACTTCATAGTCATTGCCGCCAACCCGTTGCACGGCCTGCTGCTGTGGATCGTCACTCAGCCCATGGTCGATCGCTGGGTCAATATCTCTCTGGGCGAGGGTATCCCCGACCTCTCGCCAACCCGCTTCTGCATCGCATTTGTGATGATCCTGTTCCTGGCCCGCATTTCGGTGGGCCGGGTAAAACCGCTTCGCTTCACCAAGGTCGATGCTGTGGCAATCATCTTTATGTTCAGTATGGTCCTGTCGGCGCCCAATGGCGAGGGGGGCTGGCTGTCTCTTCAGCGGATCTTTGATCTGCACATCGTCCCGATACTTGTCTACTTCTTGGCCAGGAATCTCGTCAAGGATAGCGACCAACTCAGACAAGTCGTCCTCGCCGCGTGCGTCCTGGTCACATACGTTGGTCTATACGCCATCTACGAATCGCTTACCGGCAAGCCGCTTTTCATAACCGAGGACGAGACGAGAAGGGTTATCTATGGAGCGTCGGGCCTGAGGATACTGCGTGGGTTGCTCACGAGTCCAACCTCCTTTGGACGCGTCTTGGGGATAGGCATCCCCTTCAACTTCTACCTGTTCTTGGAGGAGAGGCGGTCTGGTCGGCGTGCCCTGTACCTCTTCACGCTGTGTATGATGTTTGGTGGGCTTTATGTCACCTACAACAGGACCTCGTGGATCGCGGCTCTAGCCAGCCTCTTTCTGATTCAGTGGTTCTATCCCCGCCTACGCCGCGTGTTTCTCGTCTTGCTTGTGGTCACCTCTATGGCGCTCTATATCAACCAGGACCGGCTTGACGATACCGCCGTTGCCACTCGCGTTCAATCTGGGGACACAGGAACGCTCCACGGTCGTACGGAGGGTTGGAATTACGCCATCCAGGTTTGGCGACGAAATCCCGTCTTTGGGCATGGCTATGACCAATATCGGAGCATCGCGACGCGAGAGCGAGCGAGTGATACAGCGATCGAGAGCCAGTACTTGCACATTCTCGTCTCGGCGGGCCTTCTGGGGTTTCTGCCCTACGTGCTGTTGTTGACCCTGATGCCGCTGAGCTTTGTCAGGCCCTTTCGGAGCAGAGACGGGCCGATTGACAGAAGTCTGATCGTTGTGTTCTGGGGTGCCCATTTGAGCTACCTCATCAATGCCATCACAACGACTGACGGCCGGATCGTGACCTCTGCACTGTTGTTCCTGCTTGCTGGAGCGCTGTCTGGTGTGCAAGCTCAGGTCTCTAGCGAAGGGGGCAAGCCGGGTTTTCTCGATCGAGTTCTGCGTCCACACAGAACTTGAGTGTCAGGAGACGAGGGATATGTTGCCAAACTTGATCGTGATTGGCGCGATGAAAGGTGGAACCAGTAGCCTGCACAACTACCTGGATCTTCATCCCCAAATCGCAATGTCGCGCCCAAAGGAGTTGGATTTCTTCGTCTTGGAGAAGAATTGGCCCAAGGGCGTCGAATGGTATGAGTCGCATTTTACCGACGGGGCGCGGATTTGTGGAGAATCCTCTCCAAACTACACCAAGTGCCATTTCTTTGCTGGAGTGCCCGGACGAGTGCACGCTATTGTGCCAGAAGCGAAGCTGATCTACGTCCTTCGAGACCCGATTGAGCGGATCATCTCCCATTACGTGCATAACATTGCTGCCAGATGGGATGACAGACGTTTCCCGGACGCGGTGCGAGAGAATATCGATTATGTCTCTTGCAGCAAATACTACATGCAGTTGGAGAGATATCTCGACTACTTCCCAAAGCGCAACATTCTGATTATCGCTTCGGAGGATTTGCATAGACGTCGCCAGCAAACTCTGCAGGGAGTATTTCGTTTCTTGGGTGTGGATGATGCTTTCTATACAGAAGGTTTTTCCAAGATTCTCCATGAATCTAGCGCCAAGAGACGCAGGACCAAAGTCGGGTCGCTTCTGCTCAGGCTGCCTGGGAGAAAGGCCATAAGGTCGCTGCTTCCTTTTTCCTCTCAGTTTGCGAACGTATTATCCAAGAGAGAGATCAAGAGGCCCGTGTTGAGTGCGGAGCTAAGGCAGGAGCTGATTGATGCTCTCAGAGATGATGTAGCACTCTTGAAGGAGCATACGGGGGGCGATTTCGAACATTGGTGTCTGTAGAGCCTGGAGTCGCTGAACCGATGAAGGGCAGGGAAGAGGCGTGATGATTCTGTACTCGGTGGGAGCGTGATAATGCGTATCGTAATGATGGGCGACTATCCCCGCGATCCGACACACGTCGGTGGCGGCGTGGAGGCGATCACCCACAACCTACTCAAGGGATTGCAGAGATTTGACGATCTGGATCTGCACATGGTTACCCTGCGCTCAGACGTAGAGGAGGGAGTCGTCTCTCATAATGGTGTCACTGTTCATTACACCGCGCCCAACTACCGCCTGAACGCCCTCACTTTTGGCTCTTACCATGGGCGTCTGCTGCGGCAGAGATTAGCCGCCCTGCAGCCTGATGTGATCCACGTCCACATCAACGGTACTTATGCTCTGGCTGCTGCTCGGAGTGGCTTTCCGTTTGTCCTGTCCGTACACGGCATCCGCCGCCGCGAGATGGCACTCCGGCGGGGCTGGCGCAATCGGCTCTACCGGCGATGGATCGTCACCTATCAGGAATGGGCTAGCATCCGCGCTGCCAAACACATCATTGCCAGCAGCCCTCCCTACGTTCGTAAGGAGTTCGGCCATATCATCCGAGGTGCGATTTACGACATTGAAAACCCGGTGAAGGCCCCGTTTTTTGCCATCGAGCGGCGTGAGTACCCCAATCGAGTTCTCTACGCTGGCCATATCAGGGTGCGCAAAGGAATCCTAGAGTTGCTTGGAGCTGTGGATCTGGTGCGACGTCAAGTCCCAGGCTTGCAGGTTCGTCTGGCTGGAAGGACGGATGTAGAACCGCCCTACTTCGAGCACGTGCTTGCCTACATCAAGGACCACGGTCTGGACGAATGCGTTCAACTTCTGGGTCCGCTCGACGAGCCGCCGCTTCTGGAGGAGTACGCCCGTTGCGCCCTGTTGGTACTGCCGTCGAGTCAAGAGACAGCGCCTATGGTTATCGAGCAGGCGATGGCCGCCAGAGTGCCGGTCGTCGCTACCCGGGTGGGGGGGGTGGACTATCAGGTGGACCACGGCCGCACGGGGCTTGTCGTCGAGTTTGGCGATGTTAAGGGCTTGGCCGATGCCATGGCGCGCTTGCTTACCGATGCCGATCTAAGGGCGCGGATGGGCAACGCTGGACGGATCGAGGCCGACCGTCGATTCCGAGTCGAGGTGGTCGCTCGCCAAACACGTGAGGTCTACGATCAGGTCCGCAGCCGCTCCTAGCTACGTGATGCCCTCTTGCTGTCTCGGGGCTTTGACAGAGAACATGTTACGAATTCCACGTCCAGGGTACTTGCACCGGCGCTATATGAGCCGACGCCAGGTTTCGCCCAAAACATTGCGCGAGATCGAGCAGGT
>JABAHP010008871.1_pt2 | contig 13832 bp, 19 predicted proteins | sample 7062081 | NCBI WGS metagenome assembly JABAHP01 (sample SAMN14534357, study PRJNA622989) | marine sediment metagenome | biome: marine biome [ENVO:00000428]; feature: marine pelagic biome [ENVO:01000023]; material: deep marine sediment [ENVO:00002113] | place: India: Gulf of Kutch | collected... | reverse complement strand
AACATTAGCTAATTCGTGATGATGAGAACAAGCAATAGGACGCATTTGATGGAGGGGTGATCGCAAGGCGATCGACGGGTAAGAAAGTCACAGTCAAACTCAAGAAAAAATCTAATAGTGTGAAGGAAATAAAAAATCGTGTGGGAACATTTGAGGATGAACACGTATCAAAAGATATTCTCGATGCCATGAAGAAGTATTTGTGACAAGTGTGTAAATTCTTGCCATATCGTGGAATTTGATTACTTAGTTTTGGGCGCTTTCTTGCCCATTTTCAGTAAGGTTTGTGGGTTGAACTTGCCTAAGTAACCATAATCACGAGAGATCCTGATCTGACCCGATTTGGTATCAATCTTGCCATAATTTATTAGAGGTTGGTCCCTGGCACTGGTTTTCCAGCCCCCCGGTCATTATTCATTTTGCTGGCTGGCTGAATTGNNCGCATGGAAGCGGAAATGCAAAGAGCCTGCGTCGCTGAAACACATTCCCCAAAAACGCTCGCCCTGATACTGCTCATTGTTCTACTTAGCATAACGGATGCCTATTTGACGTTGGATTTAATCAACCAAGGAGCGGTTGAACTAAACCCAATAATGGCTTACTACCTGAACCACGGTGAACTCGCGTTTTTTGGGATGAAATATTTATTGACTTGTGCGTCTATCATCGTAATCCTGATTATTAAGGATTTTTACTTGTTCAGCACCAAGGTTCAAGGGAAATTCTTATTCGCCTTCCACCTCATCGTATTGACTTCGGTGGTTCAATGGGAATTATACTTGATTTTGGTTTATCAGAGATAGAGTGATACGTTGCCAACAAACTGAAAATGCCATTTCTAGATTTGTAGGGGCCCCCCTGAACTGCCACAAAGGCCCATCTCTACCAGACTCCATCCGCTCGTAACTGGGTCTCGTCTCTTACCCATTGCCTCACAGGACTTGTTCTGTTCACTCGCCTTCCCGCGGATGCCCCGCGGTTTGCCGCCAGAAAATGGGGATTTCTAGTATCCCCCCTGGAAGTCTAATGATAAATCATTAATTACCTTTTCCAAGTATTAGAAGAAAATCATACTTTCAACCGATTGGTTTTCTTAGAGATAGGAGGTAAAATCCACTTAAAATTATGAGAAGTTCGGATGGACATTCGGGTAAATTGCGAAGAGATATCCAATCATACGTGGGGGGTGTGAGTTTTGGCTACTTCACCTAAGAAACGCAAGTTCCACAGAGTCAGGGCCAAATGGCCAATTACAATAATTACCGATGACAGTATAATAGCAGGAGAATCATGGAATATCACTGCGAATGGGATATTCACCCACTGTAGAGAGCAATTGCGTGAGAATGAAACGTATCGGATGATCATTGGGCTCCCCAAAAAGCGTTATCTGGCGGTCAAGGGGAAGTTGATATGGTCTAATCTGAATGGCATTGACCCCAATGGGACCTTTTCTGATATGGGCTTTTCTTTTGTGAAACTCTCTGAAGAAGACCGACATCTTCTTAAACATGCGGTTTCAGATGATCTTGCATAAAGTGCTAAATTTGTAAAAAGGGGAATTCATATGAGCCAACTTTGTATCATGAGCGAAAAAGATGGACCCCGGTTTTTTGAATTGAATCATGGAATCACCTATGTTGGGCGGTCTGCTATTAATGATGTTCAAATCAAAGACAACTATGTCTCTCGTGAACATTTATTGCTGCGGAAAGTAGGGGATAAAATCTTAGTGAGAGATCTTGGAAGCAAAAACGGTACCTTTGTGAATGGCAATCAGATACGCTCTGGTACTGAGTTTGAAGTAAAGGAAGGGGCTTCCATTGTTATTGGTATGAGCGTGATCTGCCTGGGGGAAAAGGGTTCAGATGAAGTGCTAGCGCTTATCGGTTCTGTCAGCGCTTCCAAGGCGCATGGCGCCACGGATACACTCGTTTCAAGAAAAGCTGGATTGCGGCCTGTGATACATAGACCCAACAATGTGGGATCGAGTCTGACACTTGGCACTTGGCATACTTCCAATATTCAGTTGTCAGAGAGCAGTTGAGCAAGACTAATCAAAAAAGAAAGCGGGAGGTACACAAATGCCCTTCTTTAACCGTAAGAAAAGTATAGACAGAAGAACAGGGAAAGACCGTAGAAAGTCGGATTCTTCAGTCAAAAGCGGGTTTGAGCGAAGGGGTAATACGGACAGACGAATGAGTTTATATGACCGTTTGCCTGAAAACCAGAGAAATACCGTGGAAATTATTATAAAGCATCTGGAGAAGCAAACCGGGTAAAGAAAAGAAATAGTGCAAAAACCACTTCCCTTTATCTTCTCTCCGAAGCTGTTCTAAAGCATTCAGAATAGGGTTTATCATCTTTAGATTGATATCCCTAAAACAAATCAAAGACTTTGCATTCAAGTCTCTTTTTTCCTGCCTCACCATCTCCACCTTGGAGGAAAAGTTGCTGCCCTTCTCATGCCTTTTCGGTCACCCATGCCGCTTGTAAGCTCAGATATTTATGAAAATTTTGATGTGAAAATTAAAGTCTTGTTTTTTGGCACGGTTCATGCTGCATAATAATGTGCGCAGGGAAAAGCAAAGCATGAGAAGAGAGAAACATAGGGAACGAAGGAAGTATCAACGATTCCGCGCAAAAGATGGCGCTTTGATAGAGTTGCGCTCTCATCGTGGTAAATTGGGTGAAATTATAGATATTAGCAAGGGGGGGCTCGCCTTTCGTTACATTGATATAGGAGATAGACCGAAAGGGTCTTTTGAGGTGGACATATTTTTGAAGGAGACGGGTTTTCGTTTGGAAAAGGTACCGGCAAAGACCGTTTCCGATCTCAAGACGACCCAGTATTTCCCTTACAGTTCAACGAAAACCAGACGGCAGGGCGTACAATTTGGTGAACTCACACGCGATCAGATCTCTAAGCTGGAGCACTTCATCAAGAACTGCACAACAGGTGAAGTGTAGTTAACGATTCGGCCGATCCGTTACCATGGGCCTAAAATAATTGTAACGGTCACCATGTTCCCACTTCTTTGTCGCCTACACACCTTTAAGCGGTTTCCTTTCTGCGATGTTTGGGAAGTCAAATATGCACAACAATTTGTGCATCTTGCACAGTTTAATGTGCATCTTTTTGGACTGATCATCCGAGCGCTTTGAAATAACCATCCGAAAATAAAAGACAAACCTCTCTTCAGTTGTTTTGGTATCTTTTTTGCTCAATTTAAACCTGGGGTTTGTTTTCCTATCTGTGGGCCAAGTCCTTTGAATCATAAATACGTAGACAAAATTATCACGCGGAGGTTGGTTTTTCCTGCGGCAGGGCCGAACTGTCCAGAGTCAGGCGGCAAAGGGTCTGGAGGCTCAAGGCTTGAACTGCTCAGCGAATGGGGTTGAGCATCACGCTATGATCAAGTCAAGAAAATGCTCACCCTAGTGTCAGACCGAAACACTAAGCCGTACAAGGGGGTGATTTTATGGCCGGCGAGTTCGTAATGCTCGAGGAGATTAAAAACATCTGTTACTGGGCAAGCTTCATGCTACCCATACTGATTTGCACTCCTTTTATCCTCACTAGATTGACTTACAAACTTCTTATATGGATGCGTGGCAAGTCATCCAAACTCAAGTGGGAAGATAATTATATCCAACGTCTGTCCATGAACCTCGGAAACCCCTAACACAACAAGTTAACCGAACCGACTTGCTTTACTCAGCAGTCATGAGACCCTGATCCAAAGGGCAACAGATCTATTCCCAGCTAAGCTTACACAGAGCAAGAGGGGAGTGAAGCTTATGGACAAGCTAGAGAGCCTCCTAGATATTTTGTCGTCAGACCGTGAATATGAAAAACGTTTCGTCATCGCAAAGGTCTCAAAGAGTTGCATTTGGTGTGGGGAGGAGGCCGTTGAGTTTAGAGACGCATCCGCCAGACTGGAATATTTTGTCTCAGCCCTCTGTCAGAAGTGTCAGGACGAGTTTATTGGTGGAGGCGAGGAATGAGGGTATGAAAAAAGGAACACCTTGTGTGCACTTATAAGTCAAAGACCCCACTTATTGCTAAATAGGTTTGGGCTAAGCGTTTGCCAATTGAGGGAAAAGCTTTCAAAGCCCGTTTTGGTATCTTTCTTGCTGTCAGTGTAAATGGCAAGGGGGTTATCTCATGGTGGGAGAATTCGTTTTACTGACGGACATGAGCGGTATTTGTCAGTGGACAAATACTTTATTGGTCACAGTGGCCTGCATTCCTTTTGTCCTTTTCGCCTTGCTACACAAATCTATTCCACGAAGACGTGGCGAACTCTTCAAATTAGAATGGAAGGAAGACTACTTTGAGAGAGGTTGCCGAACCGTTACTCAGCCAGAGGATGATGCTCAACAGAACAACAGGGTAGAAGATGGCGAGGGGGAAATGCAAGTTCCTGGCCTCCAAGATCCCCAGCCGACGGATATGCATAAGCAGACCAATTAATCGAACCACGCCTAAACTGTTTTCCCAGTCCATATAGGCGTGATGCCTAAACATTGAGGGTATCTGTTCTCATTGCTGCTGAGACCATTCTGCCCATAAGGCCTCACCGGTCGCCTTCAGTTACGCCTACACGTCAGGGTCTAATAAGGAATTTCGAACCGTAAAATCAGGCATTCCCCGATTGACTATCCTAAGGGAAGAGTTTTTATAATCATCTTTAGTCATGTGGGGGGCCTAACACGGTTTGGAAGGCATTGCTGTCATCTTGAGATGATCAAGAGGGGTTAATCAATCATGGCCAAGCTCTATATCCTGGGAGGCCCAGAAAAGGGCAAGTCTTTCGCCCTTGAAAGCGACCTTGTGACCATTGGCAGGGGCTCTGAGAGCAATATACGAGTAACCGACAAATCTGTGTCTCGGAGGCATTTGGAAATTATCAGGAGAGGGGATAGGTATTTCGTAAAAGATCTAAAGAGTAAGAATGGGACCTACGTAAATGAGGAGCAGATAGAGCCCGGAAAGCCATTTGAAATAGGACAGGGGCATCCAATCGCTGTTGGCAAGACTTTGTTTTGCATCGGTGAAGCATATTTGGGGGAAGATGAGGAGCTTATGACTGTGCTTGACTCAGTGGATCTCGCTAAAGAGATGAGCGAGAGCGGCACGGTCTTCGTACAAGATAGGCCCATGACGCCACAAAGCAACATAGAATTGCTCTATAAGGTTTCCCATATTCTAAAACAATCGCTAAACATCAATGAAATCTTGGAAAACATATTACGGGACCTCCTGGTTCTCCTCAAAAGGATCGATAGGGGCGTTTTCATCCTTGTGGATAAGAAGACGGGAGAATTATCAGATCCCATTTCTCACCTCAAAAAAATGAACGGGGATTCCTCTACGTCCTTTAGTCGGACCATCGTGAATCGGGTGGTGAAGAGGGGAAGGCCGGTTGTCATGTTGGACACCCTTAACGAAGACGAAGCTGATCTCTCAGCGAGCATGCACTCTATGCAAGTCCGCTCCGTCATGTGTGTTCCCTTGATTAGTAGGTCGCAACTCCGGGGTGTTATCTATGTGGACTCAGTCAACGAACCCTACGGTTTTCGCAGAGATGATCTTTCTCTGCTCAGTGCACTAAGTGTACCGGCCGCTATCGCCATAGAGAATGCCTCATTTCACCAAAAAGCAGATACGTTGACATAGAGCCAAGTCTCCACCCACTTCAATGACACTCCCATTTCTTTTCATATCCTCAATGCGCAGCAATTATTGAGCGTTTTTCAAATTCTGCATCCAATCTATGTTTTCGTGAGTTCTGGGGTTTCCAGGAAGGAGAACAATTCGATTGCAGAATCGCTTGAAGCGGCGGTCTCCCTTGAAATCTTTTTTCACATGTTGTAGGTATGCTTGGGTGTTTTCATCTCGCAGCGAAAGGGACAAGCCAGCACCCTGAGGGAGGCGTTATCAAAGATGTCATATGAAGAACTGCCAGAACGGGTGGGCTTGCTCAAAGACAAAACTGTTCCCGAACTCTCATCCACTGGACATAGGGGCACTGGGGTGAAAGGATTTTGTGTACAGCAGGCTGCTCATGGGTAAGTATCAGATTTCAAAAGAAGAATTTTGCTTATTCTGCCGCCTTCTATATGACAGACACTTGGTTACAGGCGTTGGGGGTAACGTCTCCGCCCGGATTGGAAACAGGTTTTTCGTCACACCATCCGGGTATTCCTTGCGAGCGCTGAGCCCGGACATGGTGGTCAGTCTGGATCAGAAAGGAAGGGTCCTAGAGGGAGGCGCTCCCACAAAGGATGTGGGGATGCATATGGGTGTCCTGGGCATAAGACCCCATATCAATGTGGTCTGCCATGTCCACGGGGCTTTCATTATTGCAGCATCTGCCTTGATGGATCCAGGCCCTGATGCATTGCCTCCCATTACGCCAGGATTCGCCTATTTCGCCCACCCCCTGCGGATGGTCCCTTTCAAGGTCCCCGGGACAAAAGAGTTCGCAATTGCCACTACTGAGCATTTTTCTCATCCCGCCTGCCGGGCCCTCCTCCTTCAGAATCACGGACTCGTGACAACTGGAGAGAATCTGGAGGAAGCCGTCAATATTGCCGAAGAGATTGATGAGGCGGCCAGGATATACCTCATGACAAATGGGAAGGCGAAGGCCATCTCTGTGGAGGATGTGCGTAAAATAAAAGGGTCAGCCTCCGGGCCGTAAGCCAAGGGATTATCTCATATATGGTGGATGAATTTCCAAGGTGAAAACAAATCTCCAGCTCTCAAAATGAACCGTATTTTGCACGATTAGAGTTTGTTTTTTCCCTTTGACCGGGAATGGAATCTCTGCTATAAGCATTTCAACCCACAGAAAAAACGAGGGAGGATTAGCCATGACTGAAGAGAGCCCATTGAAAGATAAGGTCATCCTGGTGGTTGACGACGAACCTGATGTGCTTGAAACAGTGGAAGAAGAGCTGGATATGTGCTTAGTCCACAAGGCGCAAGATTATGAGACGGCGCTTCAATACCTCTTGAGTTACACCTATGACGTGGTCATCCTGGATATCATGGGGGTTAACGGGTTCGAACTCTTGAAGAATTCCGTGTCGAGGGGTTTCCCGGCGGTCATGCTCACGGCCCATGCCTTAACCCCTGAGGCATTGAAGAAATCCATGAAACTTGGGGCCGTCTCTTTCCTGCCAAAAGAAAAGATGGCGGAGCTGCAGGACTTCCTTGAAGATGTGGTCACCAATGGCCATAAGGCGGTTTGGGTGAAGTTCTTTGATCGGCTTGGGGCCTATTTTAATAAACGATTCGGTCCAGACTGGAAAGAAAAGGACAAGTTTTTCCAGGAGTTTGAAGAGTCTGTTAGGAAAAGTGAAGTGAAGGCCCAGTAACCCGGCAAAGGCTCAAACGCGGTCATTTCAACCTTTGAAGATTTGAGGCATGATTGTGCCTTAAGATATGAGTACTATGATAGTAGCCTTCCCTGGCCATCCTCCCATTAAAGTCACGTCCCACGGAAAAACAATCTAATGCAAATCAGGCATCTTCATGTTTGGGATGTCTCCTCACAAGAGGCGATCCAACTTCAAAAGGAGCTAAGATCCCGGTTGGATCTTACGAAATTGTCCGGCCCAATTAGGCGTGTAGCAGGCGCGGACGTCTCATTTTCAAGAAAATCGGGACGCATTTGGGCAGGGGTGGTGGTTTTCAGTTTTCCCGAGCTCTTAAGGGTTGAAGAGAAATGGATACATGATAAGGTGCGGTTTCCTTACATACCCGGACTCCTGAGCTTCCGGGAGCTTCCAGTTCTCCTCAAGGCGCTAAAAAAACTGGAGACCGATCCTGAATTGATTATTTGCGATGGTCAGGGGATTGCTCATCCAAGGGGATTGGGACTCGCCTCCCATCTGGGTCTCCATGTGGACAGGGCGACCATTGGTTGCGCAAAGAGTCGTCTAGTGGGGGAGTTTTCTGAGGTCAAAGAGGAAAAGGGAAGTCATACGCCCCTTTGGTACAAGGATCAGATGGTAGGAGCCGTGGTTAGAACAAAGCGAGGCGTAAAGCCCCTGTTTATTTCGCCTGGAAATAGGATAACCTTGGATGAATCTGTGAAGATTGTACTTGAATGCTGTGGAAAATACCGAATGCCGGAACCAACCAGGCAGGCGCATCTTCTGGTGAGCGATCTCAGGCGTCGTCAAGAGGCCGCGTAAATCCACACCCCTTTTCTCTGCATTTTAGCACGGGTCCCGAACCCTTTGTACGCTTTACAACGAGCACCTTGGTGCCACATTCGGGACAGGTCTCATTGATTGGCTCATCCCACAGGGCGAAGCGACATCGGGGATACTGATCACAACCGTAAAATCTTCTTCCTTTCTTGGAGGCCCTCTCTACCAATTTTCCAGGGCAATCTTCCTCTGGACATGGAACGTTGGTACTGAGGGATTCGGTATGCCTGCAACGGGGATAGTTTTCACAGGCCAAGAATTTTTGACCCGTACGGCTCTGTCTGACCACCATTTTGCCCCCACATTTCTTGCAGGTGGCCTCTGTCCTTTTTCCTTCTGGTACGACCCCTTCGCCCTTGACCCAAGCGCGAGTCTGTTTGCACTCAGGATAACCAGAACAGGCGAGGAATGTCCCGAACTNNATGCTCGAGTTTGTTTGCATTCTGGATAACCAGAGCAGGCGAGGAATGTCCCAAACTTTCCGCTTTTTACCACCATGGGTCTGCCACAGACCTCACAGGTGCCCTCCTCCTTGCCCAGATCAGGGCTGCTTTCCACCACGATATTTCCTTTTTCGTCGCGGCTAAAATTGTTCGTATACTTGCACTCAGGAAACCCGGAACACCCCAAGAAGAGCCCGTTCCTACCCGATTTAATGGCCAGGGGCTTCTGGCATTCGGGGCAGGGGAGGTCGGTCATCACCTCTCCTTTCATCTTCTTCTTTGCCATTTCCAGGTCTTTTCCAAAGGAACGGTAGAAACTATCAAGAATCTTGGTCCACTTGACCTCTCCTCTCTCAATTCTGTCCAGATTGCCCTCCATCTGAGCCGTGAACGCAATGTCCAGTATCTCAGGGAAGCTTTTTACCAAAAGGTCTGTAACCAAGAAACCCAATTCAGTGGGACTGAAACGGCCTTTGGTAATGCTCACGTATTCTCTTTCATGGATGTTGCCCAAAATGGTTGCATAGGTTGAAGGCCTTCCAATGCCATTTTCTTCCAAGGCCTTGATCAATGTGGCCTCAGTAAACCTAGGTGGCGGCTGTGTGAAGTGTTGCGCTNNCTTTTTTCAGAGGAGGAAGGATGTCTTCTCTGTTTTTGCTCGAGTCTGAGTCACTTAAGCTTTCCTCGTACAGCGTGGTAAAGCCTTTGAAAATAACGACAGAACCCGTCGCCCTGAATAGGGCGCCCCCCGAAGCGATGTCGGCTTGGGTCTGCTCGATTATGGCCGGGTTCATCTGACAGGCCAGAAACCTTTTCCAAATCAGGGCGTAGAGGGCAAGCTGGTCCTTCGTGAGATATACAGCCACTTCCTCTGGACTCAGGGTAACAGAAGTGGGTCGGATGGCTTCATGGGCTTCCTGCGCCCCCTTGCGACTGCGGAAGGTGTTAGGTTTCTCCGGGAGGTAGTCACGGCCGAACGCCTTATTGATAAATTCCCTTGCTTCTGAAACGGCCTCGCTGGAGAGCCGAAAGGAATCGGTCCTCATATAGGTAATGAGCCCTATTTGCCCCTTTTCACCCAATTCAATCCCTTCATAAAGGTTTTGGGCAATAGACATGGTCTTTTTTGCGGGGAAGTGGAGTTTCTTATAGGCTTCCTGCTGAAGAAGGCTCGTGGTGAAGGGCGGGGGGGAGTTCTTTTTCTTTTTCTTTCTGGCGACCTTCTCCACCTCGAAGGTCCCAAGCTTTAACTCGGCGACAACGGCCTGAGTTTGCTCCTCGTTCTTGAGGTCTGCTTTTTCATTATTATACTTGAACAGCCTGGCTTTAAAGGGTGGAGGTTCTTCAGCACGGAGATGGGCGGTCAGGGACCAATACTCCCGGGGCTGGAAAGCATGGATCTCCCGCTCTCTCTCGCAGATCATCCTGAGGGCTACAGATTGCACTCTGCCTGCGCTCAGCCCTCGCCTGACCTTTGACCAAAGAAGAGGGGAGATCTGGTAGCCCACCAGTCTATCCAGAATTCGTCTGGTCTGTTGAGATTCGAACCGATCTTGATTAAGGGTTTGGGGAGAGGAGAGAGCCTCTTTAATGGCCTTTCCGGTGAGCTCATTGAAAAGGACCCGAAAAATCTTCTTCTCCCCGGTTCCCAATTCTTGGGCTATATGCCACGCAATGGCTTCCCCTTCTCTGTCCGGATCGGGTGCCAGATAGACGGCGTCGGCACCTTTGCTGGCCCGTTTCAGTCCACTGAGAATCTTGCCCTTGCCTTTGATCGTGACATATTCCGGGCTGAAATCGTTTTCTGTGTCAACACCGAGTCTGCTATTGGGCAGATCTTTGATATGACCCACTGAGGCCATTATCTGATAATCGGTTCCCAAGTATTTCTTAAGGGTCCTTGCCTTGGTGGGTGATTCAACAATGAGTAAATTCTTGGTCATAGGTTATGCCGGTGTAAGAAGTGCCTAAAATGACCTGCCCGCCAATGCCTCCTTGTGTATGGCTCTAAAGCCTCCCTAAGCGATGTGAGCGCCAAGCAAGAGGCGCGGTGCTCACAAATGGCGGTGGCAGGCGGGGCCAAAGTCCCTAAAGTAAACTGAAATGCCTGAAGTCGCTGCATTGTTCAATGAACGAAGATAACATCATCCCCCTATTACGCAACCCCTGGTGAAGACCCTACCGGACAAACATCTTGCCAGGAAGTTGCCTGATAATTCCCTTCAGTTCCATTCTCATAAGTATACTTGCAGCTTTGCCCGGTGGCAAATTACCCTGCCTGCTAATTTGATCTATATGTACTGGGTAATCTCCGATCAGATCGAAGACCGCCTTTTCAGATTCATCCATATGGGGCAGGGGCCCTTCTTTGAATGTATCCGTTTTTGGGGCGTAGTCGTAGTTCAAGCCCAATTCATCCAGGATGTCATCGGAGTTCTCTATGAGTCTCGCCCCTTGCTTGATCAGGAAATGACACCCTTTACTCTTAAATGAATGGATGCTCCCAGGGACAGCAAAAACTTCCCGGCCTTGTTCAAGGGCCAAAGAGGCTGTGATCAGGGATCCACTCTTTTTTGTGGCTTCCACAACGACCACGCCCTTGGTAAGTCCGCTAATGATGCGGTTACGTATGGGGAAGTTCTTCGGCTCAGGGGGTGTCCCTAATGGAAACTCTGAGATCAGCGAGCCTTCCCGAATAATTTTATCCGCGAGTTTCTTGTTGGATGCAGGATAGGTGATATCTATCCCTGTGCCCAGGACGGCAATTGTGAATCCTCTTCCGGCCAGGCAACCCCAGTGGGCAGCGGAGTCTATTCCCCTGGCCATACCACTTACAACACCCAAACCCCTTCTTCCAAGTCCCTGTCCAATCTTTTCAGCGGATTTTATGCCATAAGGGGTAGGATTTCTTGAACCCACCATCCCAATAAAAATCTCCTTTTGAGGGATGTTCTTGCCCTTGAGGTACAAGAGAACCGGCGGATCATGAATTTCTCTGAGTGCCACGGGATAACACGGATCAAGAAAGGGAATGATCCTGGCACCACATTCTTCAACACGCCTAAGTTCCTCGGAAGGGTCAGTAGGCAATTTCAATTCTACAATATTCCTGGCAGCCTCGTTTCTAACGCCCTCCACCTCTGCGAGTTCTGAGAGGCTTGCCTGGAATATCTGCTCAGGACTATCAAACTTGTCTATCAGATTCTTGCAGGCCACATTCCCGAGGCCTGGAGTCATTTGCAGGGCAAGCCAACCGCATTTTTCATCAGACCAGATTTTCATGATTCTTCAACAGGACAAGTGCCCTGTCTACCTCGCAAGATAACGGAAGCGGGAGATGCGTATTGCTCAGGGCAGAATATGGCGGGAGAATAAACCAGAGGAGAAAAGAATAGTCAAGATTTTTCTAAAAGAACTTTTTCTAACGCATCCTATTCAGTGGGACAGGTGGGTATCCTGGTAAACAGATCAGGTGTCTCCACCCAAGAAAGCCCCTTCACATAAGTTCCAATGAGAAACTCTTCATTTGCAGAGATCACGATGGCGGTGGATGTGTCTGGCCGCGATTCCAAAACCATGATGGTCCCAATCGGTATGTCGGGCAGAATGACGCTTCGTGGCTTGGCTACATANNAGAATGACGCTTCGTGGCTTGCTTAAAAATTCCATCTCTCCTTTTGCTGGATCGCGAACTATGTGTGTCCTGACCACTTCAAAGATGTTCCCTCGCCGGACGCCATCGTTAAAACCATGATCGAGGTAGACGACCCTGTTGGAGGCTACGAGAGAGCGTTGATCCTGGGCCGCAACAATGTTTCCAACCAATGGCTCATCTAGGGATATGGGTTGCACACACTGTGATATGGGCTCATATGGAAGGACCAGATCACCCACATTCAGTTCCCTAAAGTACTCTTCGATTCTCGCTTGATATACACCTTCCTTCTTGTAAAACGCACCACCCCCAAAGCCCACGCCCACTTTTTCTTCCACAACCACTCTTCCGAGAACGGAAAGGATGTAGCCGATCTTTTCCCCGGTTATGGGGTGCTTTATTAAAGGGGAGGACTTACATATGTTGAACTGGTCTCCAGGTTTAGCCGCTTTTCCGTTGTTAAAATGAAGAAAAATTGTTTCCCCCTGGGATAAAAGTTGCCTGCCACTTTCAGAGGCGAGGACGAAGCCCCACGGGTCCACCTCTTTTACCGAGAGGTGTCCCAGTGCCTGGACGTTGGTGAGGCCAGAGACATCGATCCCCGTCACCACAGGAGCGCTTACGGGTTTGGGTTCCTCTGCTTTCTTGACAGGGATCTCTTTTTCCTCTTGCTCCACTTCAGCCCTTCGCACGGGAACGCCTTCCAGAAGGGTAACCACATCTCCTGGTTTGAGAAGATGAGGGTTGGTGATAAAAGGGTTCATCTGCCAGAGTTTTGGCCAGAGATTGGGATCACCGTAATACTTTTCACAGATGTCCCATAAGGTATCCCCCCTTTGGACAACATGTGTCCGGGGCTGTGCCCAACTGAAAGAGGGACTAAATAGGCAAATAGCCAGAAGTAAGATCAGAGTGACGAGAATAACTTTTTTTATTTTGCTCATGTTTTATACACATCCTAATGCATAAAATTTTAGTTAAGTTTTACTATTTTTACCTCTATTTGTCAAGTGCGTTTAACTCTTATTTAGCTGAACTGAGCAATTTGAAGTGAAAAGGAGTTTAAGGAAATTTACGTTAACTGTGGGTTTCCAAAGAGCCGATATATCCCTACCAATCTCCATTAGGGTCTTTGGCCGGTCATATCCTTGAACCAAGGAAGGCTGCAATTTGGCTGATAGCGTTGAAGTGGGATGTGGCGCAGAAGGCGAAATTTGGATAAGATGGGGCCCAGATAAGGGGGAAGAAATTTCAGGCTTGGGTATCCTTTAAATCTTCTTCACTGCGGAAGGCCGAAGGCCCAACAACTATATGGATCCCGTTATCCAACTTTATGATATAGAATTCGAAAGGGGAGTCTGTCCTCTCGGTAATCACGCCTTTGACCCCCTTGTATCCCTTTGTCATCACAATCTTGGTTCCGGGTTCAAGCATATCTTCTCACCTCTTCAAGCCAGACATTTTACAATACTGAAACTGAGAGCCTCATGTGCCATAATTGATTT
>JABAHP010000349.1_pt3 | contig 13835 bp, 15 predicted proteins | sample 7062081 | NCBI WGS metagenome assembly JABAHP01 (sample SAMN14534357, study PRJNA622989) | marine sediment metagenome | biome: marine biome [ENVO:00000428]; feature: marine pelagic biome [ENVO:01000023]; material: deep marine sediment [ENVO:00002113] | place: India: Gulf of Kutch | collected... | reverse complement strand
TTTATCTTCTCGATTTTTTCTCCGGGATTATTGTCCTGCGGAACATAACAGACAATTCTTACAAGCTCTCCATCAAGGTCTTCTGTAACCAGCCCGAAGGCAACCTCTTCGATTATGAAATCTGATACAATCTCTTCATGCTGGAGAGGAATGGTGAGAGCCACCTCCAGGTAACCCCGCCCGGACTTTTTTCCGGGCCTGTCAGACACCCAGGGTCTCCTTTAATTTCTCGAAGAAGCTTTTCGATGATTTGGGAGGATTGATTTTTTCGTTCCGGGCCAGTTGCTCAAACAGCTTTCTTTCTTCCGGTCCGAGTTTTGTCGGCGTCCATACCGTAACCCGAATAAGCTGATCCCCTCTGCCAAGGCCGCGAAGGTGCTTGATGCCCTTGTTTCTGAATTTGAAGACTTTTCCAGATTGCGTCCCGGCCGGTATATGCAGCTCACTTTCACCGTCAAGCGTAGGCACATTTAATTTGGTACCCAGTGCAGCCTGGGAAAACGAGATCGGAACCTCGTAGACTATATCATCTTCGCTACGGGTAAAATGTTCGTGTTCTTTCTCAGTGATAACCACGATGACATCGCCTGCAGGACCGCCCCTCGGACCATGGCTTCCTTCTCCCGACATAGTCAGGTAGTTGCCGGTAGTTACCCCGGGAGGAATCCTGACCGTGATGGTCTTTTTGTCATCGGTAAGTCCGCTGCCATGGCATTCTGGACAAAAATCGGTTATTATGGTCCCTTCTCCCTTACAGTAGTCGCAGGGTGCTACACGGACCATCTGTCCCAGTAATGATCGTGTCACCTGACGAACCTCGCCAGACCCTTTGCATTGCGGACAGGTCTTTTTGGCTTCTTCACTGGCCGCCCCGCTGCCACTGCAAGTTTCACATGTAGCTTTATGGTTGACCTTGATCTTCTTGCTGACACCTTCAGCAATCTCCTCCAGTGATAGCTGAAGATCGACCCTCAGATCCTGCCCGCGACGTACAGCTCGCCCACGGCTTGATGTCCCGCCGAAACCTCCGAAAATATCCTCGAATCCTCCGAATCCCCCAAAATCACGCATGAATGCGCGCAGGGCATCGGCTATATCGAATCCGGCGAAGCCGCCTCCGAAACCGCCGGCGCCCGCTCTCTGCTTCAGTCCGGCATGACCATACTGATCATATATCTGGCGGGTCTGGGGGTTTTTCAGGACCTCATAGGCCTCGGTGGCCTCCTTGAATTTATCTTCAGCCGCCTTATCGCCCGGATTTCGGTCGGGGTGATATTGCAGAGCTTTTTTTCGATAAGCCTTCTTTATATGCTCCTCGGATGCATCCCGGGAGATTTCCAGAATCTCGTAGTAGTCGCGCTCGGTTGTCATGATTGATCGGAACCCTTCCTATTTCTTGTCGTCGTCCACAACCTCAAAATCGGCATCAACTGTGCCCTCTTTAGACTCTTCCGATTTGGTCTCTTCTTCTCCGGCGCCCGCCTGATCTTCGGCCTGACCCTGTGTCTGCGCCTGCTGATACATCTGCTCTGCAAGCTTGTGCGATGCCTGCATCAGGTCATCCATCTTCTGCTTGATGATCTCGGCCTGATCGGTCTGCAGGGAGGACTTGAGCTTCTCTATACCATCCTCGATATTCTTCTTTTCCTCTTCAGAGACTTTGTCGCCATGTTCCTTGAGAGTTTTCTCAGTTGTATATATCAGCTGATCGCCCTGATTTCTCAGGTCAATCAATTCCTTCTTTTTCTTGTCTTCTTCCGCATGTGATTTGGCATCATTAACCATCTTCTCGACTTCAGATTCTGAAAGACCGGAGGAGGACTCGATCCTGATCTTCTGCTCTTTGCCGGTGGCTTTATCTTTGGCGGAGACATTGACGATGCCGTTGGCGTCAATATCGAATGTAACCTCTATCTGCGGCACTCCGCGCGGCGCGGGAGGTATGCCCACAAGATCGAACCTTCCCAGCGTACGGTTGTCGACGGCCATCTCCCTCTCGCCCTGGAGCACATGAATCGATACAGCCGGCTGGTTATCCGATGCCGTCGAGAATATCTGGCTTTTCTTGGTCGGAATAGTCGTGTTTCTTTCGATCAGTTTGGTCATGACACCGCCCAGTGTCTCGATTCCAAGCGAAAGCGGGGTAACATCCAGAAGCAAAACGTCCTTGACATCGCCGGCCAGCACTCCACCCTGAATAGCGGCGCCGATTGCCACTACTTCATCAGGGTTGACTCCTCTATGTGGATCCTTTCCAAAAATCTCTTTTACAGTCTCCTGCACCTTGGGCATACGTGTCTGGCCGCCCACCAGAATCACCTCATCTATTTCCGACGCAGAAAGTTTGGCATCCTGCAATGCACTCTTGCATGGACCTACCGTGCGCTCGACCAGGTCCTCGGTGAGCTGCTCGAGTTTTGCACGTGAAAGGGTCATATCAAGGTGCTTCGGCCCGCTCTGATCGGCTGTGATAAAGGGCAGGTTGATTGAGGTCTGATTTGTTGAAGAAAGTTCGCATTTGGCCTTCTCTGCCGCTTCTTTGAGTCTCTGCAGAGCCATACGATCCTGGCGCAGGTCGATCCCCTGATCTTTCTTAAACTCATCGGCGAGCCAGTCGATTATCCTCTGGTCGAAATCGTCTCCGCCAAGATGCGTGTCGCCATTGGTGGAGCGCACTTCAAATACACCTTCGCCCAGTTCGAGGATTGAAATATCGAATGTTCCACCTCCCAGATCATAGACAGCGATTTTTTGATCAGTCTTTTTATCCAGGCCGTAGGCGAGAGAGGCCGCGGTCGGTTCGTTAATAATACGCAGAACTTCCAGGCCGGCTATTTTGCCGGCATCCTTGGTAGCCTGACGCTGGGAATCATTGAAATAGGCCGGTACCGTAATCACCGCCTGAGTAACTCCGCTGCCGAGATATTCCTCTGCGGTCTTTTTCAGGTTCTGCAGGATCATGGCCGAAATCTCCGGCGGTGCGTATTCTTTGTCGCCGACTTCTACCCGACAGTCCCCTTCGGAATTGGAAACCACCTTGTATGGCACGATTTTTTCCTCTTCTGACACCTCGGCATGCTTGCGCCCCATAAATCTCTTGATCGAGAATACTGTATTCTCCGGGTTGGTTACCGCCTGGCGCTTGGCCGGTTGTCCCACAAGGCGTTCACCACTTTTGGCAAATGCTACTACTGAGGGAGTTGTACGATTCCCTTCAGCATTGGGGATTACCGCCGCCTCGTTGCCCTCCATTACGGCCACACATGAATTCGTTGTACCTAAGTCTATTCCAATTACTTTGCCCATCTATTCCTCCAATAATATCTAATTGTTACCAGTTTGAATTATTCACTCTCCGGCGCTTTGGCAACCGCCACCTTTGAATGCCTGACCACACGGCCCTTGATCTTGTAGCCTTTCTGCAGCTCGCTGACGACATAATCTTCAGGAACTTCATCTGTCGGAGTAGTCATAACGGCCTCATGCAACTCCGGATCAAACGGCTGACCTTCCGCCTCAATTTCTTCCAGTCCCCGTTCTTTAAGAAGTGAATCGAATTGATTATAAATCATCTCCATACCCTTGAATATGGCTTCGGCATCTGCATCCTTAGCAGATGCGAGCGCTCGGCGGAAATTATCGAGGATATCTAGAAGGGATCTTATTAAATCCAGGTTAGCGCTTTCGATCAGCATCGCATATTCGCGAGCCGTTCGTTTTTTATAATTGTCAAATTCTGCTGCCAGGCGCAGCATTTTGTCCTTTTGCTCCTCTAGCTCTTTTTCCAGCGCCTCTATTCTTGATTCTTCGCTTACTTCTTCAGCAGCCTCGGCAGCTTCCGTATTCCTGTATTCCACTTCTATATTATCACCTTCGTTATTCTCTGTCTCTTCATTTTCCAATTCTTGTTCTTCTTCCAATGGATGATCTTCCTTCATGTTCAAACCCCTACTCCTTCGACAATATTCTACTCAACACCTTTGATGTATAATCGACTATTGACATAAGCTTGGAATATTCCATACGGGTCGGCCCGATCACACCGATTGTCCCGGTGGTTTTACCGGCATTATAAGTCGATGTAACCATACTGCAGCCATCCAGCATACCCAGATTGGCCTCTTTGCCAATCGTCACCACAACACCCTCATAGATCGCCGCCGCATTCAGGGAACTCACGATTTTTTGCCGCTCCTCAATCAGGCTGATCAATTCCTGCAGTTTTTTCGGATCCTTAAATTCCGGCTGCGATGTAATATTTGGAGTGCCCATCAGATGCAAGTCCTTGTCAGTCTGGGGCGTAAAAATATTCTCAGCGGATTCGGTGAACAGCTTGATCAGCTTGGGATCGCCATAGGAGACATCCAGGAAACGGTCATGGATCGTGTCTATGATCTGCCCCAAAGTCAGACCGGCCAGCCGCTCATTCAGAATATCAGCTGTTTCCTGCACCATCTTGGGATTTACAACAGAATCAACTTCCATAACCACCGACCTGACCAGCCCGGATTTTACGGCTGCCACCACCAGAAGACGGTTCTCAGCGACAGGAACGAGATCCAGATGAGTCAGGATACCTTCCGTAAAGCGCGGGGCCATGGATACGCCGAGTTGCATCGAGACCTCCGAAAGCACCCTGCAGGATTGTTGCAGGATTTGATCTATAGCCTTATTACCGGAGGTAAGTTCTCGAGCTATCTGCGCCTTTTCCTTTTTGGTCAGGGGCCTGATCTGCATAATGTTGTCCACATAAATGCGATATGAGATCTCGGTCGGAATCCGTCCGGCAGAAGTATGGGGCTGGTACACCAAGCCCATCTCCTCCAGATCCTGAAGGGTATTCCGGATAGTGGCCGGGGATACGCCAAGATTGTACTTTGTCGCCAGCCTTCGTGAACCAACCGGTTCCGCCGTTTTTATATAGCAATCTATGAGTGCATTTAATATTTGCAGCTCACGCTGTGATAAATCTACTTTCGACATTTTCAAAACCTCGTAATCGCAAAAATATCAGCTTAGCACTCTTATCGCCTGAGTGCCAATTCTAAATCAAAAAAAATAGGCTGTCAAGCCTAAACTTAAATCAGCTTCAACGCTTTATAACGATTTGGGTGCGCAGAAGTTCGAATGAATTTCAATCAAATCACTCTGTCCGAAAACCTATTTTTCTTCGGATTTCTCCTTTTTGGGATTTGAGCTGCTTTGAGCCGGTTTGCTCTGTTTTACCGGCTGCTTGGTTTTTGGAGCCTGAGGCACATATTTTTCCTTTGTTTGTGCGGGCTCACGTTTCTGGACCTCAGGCTCGCGTTTCGGTTCAACTCGGGTGGTCTCCTTCTGCTGCTTCTCGATCTTATCATCGATGCCGTTATTATTCCTGTCAATAAAATCCTGATAATTGGCTTTATCTCGCTTGTCAGCTTTTTGCTCGCTCTGATTCTTGGTGGAATCATTGTTTTTGGATACCCTGTCAACAGCATACAGGCTCGATGACAGCGCTAACAAAAGCGCGCTTATGATTGCGATAATAATGATCTTTTTCATGACATCACCCTTAAATATATATCGTCCCTATTTCCTGAAATGTCAACAACAATTTCAAACTCCCCTTTTGTGAAAGTTCCAAATTAATCTCACTTTCCTCTCCTCGAGCTCGAGCCACGGCTCTTGCTTCCGGAACTTCCAGATGATTTTGAGCCGGAGCTGCCTTTATAGGAACCACTGCTCCTGGAGCCGGAGCTTCCTTTATAAGAGCCGCTTCTCGATCCGGAACTTCTCGATCCGGACGAGCCCTTTGAATACGTACTCCCTTTCGATGATCCTTTTGATGATGATCCCGAACTTCTGTATCCAGATGAGGGGCTGCTGCTTCTATCGGACGACTTACCGTAGGAACTACCACTGCGACCGGAAGAACTGGGGTTTCTATCACTGCTGCTACCCGAATAGCCTCTCGAGCTCTTTCCATACGAACTGCCGGAAGATCTTCTGCTGTCATAGTCGGAAGCGCCGTAGGAGCTCCTCTCGCCTTTCTTCTGGAATCGTGCGCTGGGCTCATACGACTTCCGGTTTTTGTCTGACTTGGAGGCTCCCCCTGACTTTGATGATTTGGAAGAGGAGCCCTTATTGTACGTACCGCTTTTGGAGCTGGTACCCTTCGAACCCTTGGACCTGTCACCAGAGATACCGGTCTTCGGCGCACTGGATTTAGGCGCGGACGACTTTGAGCTGCCACTGGATGATTTCCCGTACTTCGAGCCTCCTTTAGTGCCGGCCTTGCCTGAAGCAGTTCCCTTTGAAGATTTCGTACCGTATGATTCTCTCGAAGTCTTACCCTTCGCATCGGTTCCGCTCTTATATATCTTCGGGCTGTCCTTGCTGTATTTACCCGGCGAGCCGGAAGTATATGTCTTGCCTGCCTTACCGCCCGCTGTATATTTGGCGGCGCTCTTGTAACTCAGCGACTTGGACTTGGGATAGTACTTCTGAGCGGTCGTATTATATTTGGCGCTCGCCCTGGTCGAGGTCTTCCATTTGTATTTGGAACTGCCGGCATGGTATAGCTCATGGCTCAAGCCCCGTCTAACTTTGACTTTGTCATGGTAGAAAATTGTTCCGCCATGAACAATCCTGACATCCCACCAGCCGATACTGAGCCTCGGGATGAAGAGCGGAGCATAACCGTAGAAGATGCCGTTAATCCAGATCGCGCCGCCGATCGGATAGCCGATATACATGGTTCCGCACCAATCCCACGGATCCCACCACGGATCGTAATAAATCGGCCGATAGTAATAGGGATGGTAGTAATGATGGACTACATGCACATCATCGTAATATGAGTAATCGTCATAGTAGTATGAATCCCAGCTGTACTGCCAGTTCTTGCGAACCTCAAAGAAGCTGTAATCCATGTCGCAGTTCAGCGCGCAGTTTTCGACCGGGAAGTACTTATGATTGATATACTCCAGATAGGCCAGCGCCTCGCGCTCTTCATCAATCTCGCGCCATCCATCCGGATCACGGAAATTGTAATCCCAGTCGGGGACTATAAAATCACGGTCGGAGGCTATCGCCTGCACGAATTCCAGACCCGGAGGACCGTTAACCCGCAGTACGAAGTCGTCATAGTAGTCCGGAATCGTATACACCACTCCACCCTCGACATAGTTCTCGTCACGGTAGTCATAAGGGTAGAGCAGGTTGATGTTGCCCTTCGTATCAAGGTCGTAGATGGTTACGTAAGCGTCACGGTTTGTCCTGAAATATACCACCAGGTTCTCACCCTGACCGAACGACTCGCCTTCTTCCTTGTTTGTCCAGACCTCTATATCAAGCGGTTCTCTGTCCCCCCTCTGACCCGGCGGAGTATGATAAACTTGCGCCATTGCCGTAGATGCCAGCATCAGCGCCGCCAGAATCATTGCGGTCATAGTTTTATGCCTTTTCATTTCAATCACCTCTCTATAAATCCATTTCTTAAGTTTACTTTTGTATTTTTTCTCCATATCCCTCAGGACGATCTTTCTTCGGCTTTTCCGGTAACAACTCATCCGGGATAACCTTGAGATCACGATGGAACTCATAATCGTCAGTCTGAGGATCGTAATTCCAGGGCTGATAAGCCCAGTCGAATCTAACACGCCTGTTACCAACATCCAAGGATGTTACTCTGAGTTTGGCGTAATGGTTGTCCCAGGTCCAAATAATATACGTATGACCGAGGATTAAATCTTCATATCCGATTTCGCTCCAGCCATCATCCGGCGCCCAGCCGACATCATCTATCGAACCGGTATAGCCATAATCCTGGAGATCTGTCATATCATCTGCAGCGTTTATGAAAAGGGTCGGAGTCGGATTACCGAATACATCGTCAATGACAGCAAAATCAAACCATACGTCAGCCTCTATATCATCTCCATGAACAATGCTGCCGGTGCTGAAGTCAAAAGCGGATTGAGGACTGTTTGTGAAATAATCATAAACCCAGATATTGAATCCTTCTGGACGGGGCACGTCATAAACGGTTTCGTACGACAGTTCAGACTCCAGCCCATTGAAGCCAACCGCAGTAATCGCATAGTAATAAACATCGCCATTATCAGCCGAGTTATCGACAAATGGCGGCCTATCGGCTTCACCCAGCCAGTCATACTGGCCGAATTCTGTCAGTGAACGGTAGATCACGTAGAAATCGGTCTCTTCATCCTGGTTCTCTATCCACCACAGGGTAACTGAATTATCACCTGTTTCGGAAAAAAGCCCACGGGGAACGGCCGGAGGAGTATCCTCTCCGATAATGTAGCAATCGTCACAATCATCACAGCCGGAGATAAGAGCCGTTCCCCATGCCAGAAGGATTAGCCCAAAAAAAACTTTCGGAAGCGATTTTGAGATATGTTTCAAACTTTTCATTTCATTTCCTCCAAATATGTCATTTCGTCACAGGATATAATTGCAACCCTTGTGCCAAAACGATCGGCCGATTTAGACACTAACCGATCCTATGGTATTACATTAGCTTACAGCCCTCACCTAAACCAATATATTATATGGCCTGAATTGCCGCAAACATGACCTGCACATTAATTGTGCAGGTGTAAAATATCATGCATTCTTTTTGTGTAATTCTATCACCTAAATCATTGCATCCTAAACAGCAAATAAAGTTTACTGATATGATAAATTTTATCTTGATTTAACCATTTTAGACTTTATATTGAGCTAAACAGCAGATCGAAATACTCACCAATGGAGGAGATATTAATGCGCAGGCGTTTTTCAGCCCTGGCATTCGGTATTCTATTAATCGCAACGCTTGTTCTCCCCTTGCAGCTTTATGGATACGAGAGAGACACGATATTCTACGATAACTTTTCTACAGGCTCTCTTGAAAACTGGCAATCTATTCTGGGAGAATGGGTCACGGATGATGCCAAGATGTGCCAGCTCGAATGCTCAGATTGAGGGGGCGGAGCAATTACGCGAACCGTGAGTTCGTATACATGGGAAGAGGGGCTGATTGTCGCCGTAAATACTATCCTGCTGGCTTATGAGCCAGATAAATACCGGCGCATCAGATGGTTTGATGATAATGCCAATTCAATTACGATGGAATATACCCTGGACAGCAACGGGCTTTATATGCTGGCTATTGTGGACGGTATCCCGGTGATTGATGATACGGTAGAGGTTGAGACATCCGAATGGAACGGCGAGGATGGCCTGTGGCATGAGTTATCATTTGAGCTTATCGGCAACCAGATTTACGGCTTGCGAGACGAGAAGGTTCTCTTCGAGACCACAGACGACCTGATACTGAATTATACCCATACCGGACATCTCGAGATTTCGGGACTCAGCGCCCAGCTCTGCTTTGATGACATTTCTTTTGTCTCGCTGATTCAGCCTCCGGCTATATGTGGAGATGCCAATAATGATACCTCCGTAAATGTCAGCGATGCTGTCAATATCATAAATTTTGTTTTTGCCGGCGGTATTCCGCCGAATCCATATGAGGCCGGCGATACCAATTGTGATGGTACCGTCAATGTCTCCGATGCCGTCTGGATCATCAATTATGTTTTCGTTGGAGGCAATGCTCCGTGCGATACCGACGGAAACGGTGATCCGGAGTGTTAGTCATGGCATTTTAATACCTCCCTTATCCCGCCCTGAGTAAATCGGGGCGGGATTTCTTAGATTCCAGCAATCTAAATTCCGATTAACAGTTTAAATTTGACAAAACTCTGGTTTGACTTATATTCCCATAATCTTCAAACCACTCACCTTTTAGGGGGTTTTCGCTCAAGGGGCTTTATTCAAGAATTGGATTGCATTTAGAAAATAAAAATCATCCTCAGGAGGGACAACATGAAAACCATGCACCAGATGCTGGGATGTATTGTGCTTTGTATCATCATCTCGACCACAACCTTTGCTGAAATTCCTGAAATCATCAACTATCAGGGCAGGTTGGCCGAAAGTGATGGATCTCCAGTTGCGGACGGCAGTTACCAAATTACGTTCAAAATCTATGATTCACAGGTATCCACCACCTATCTTTGGTCCAGCGGAGAGGTTTCCGTGCTTGTAATAAACGGACTTTTCAATATTCAACTGGGTGAAGCACCCATGAATCCTTTGCCCGAAAACTTATTTTCTGGTTCTTCCAGGAAATATCTCGGTATTCAAATAGGTTCAGATCCGGAGCTAATTCCCCGTATACTATTGACATCGGCTTCTTATGCTTTCCATGCCCTGTTTGCCGATACTGCTGATTACGCCCGCAATGTATCTGGCGAAGGCAATGGCTGGATCGATGATGGACTCAAGGTTAGGTTATCCAATAGCAATGACAGCGTCGGAATCGGCACCAGCAACCCTGAGTCAAAACTGCATGTTTTGACGGTTGGGACCAGTGCTAAGCTGGGACAAAACAGCTATGCCTTGTTCGCCGAACATACACTTTCCGGCAGTTATGGTTATATGGGAGGTTCAAATATCGGTACTTACGGCTATAGCAACAATCTGTATGGTGTGCAGGGCAACACGACAAGCGGCTATGGAGTCTGGGGCGGAACAGGAAACTCTTCCGGAATCGGTGTTTATGGAGAGAACGTAAATGGAAATTATGGATATCTGGGTGGAGATCAATTTGCGATGTTTGCGCACGCCGGATCTGGATATGCCGGATATTTCGAAGGTAACCTGGGCGTCTCAGATTATCTTGGAATCGGGGTGCTGCCCGATACTAAACTGCATATTGCCGGCGGAAACTGGGATCTTACCGCCAGTGAGGGCGATTTCAAGATAGGCGATTCAAATATACGCCTTAAAATGGGCATTGCCACGGGTGGTGGAGGCGCCGGTGATGCTCGCATTAGAGCCCAGGGAGGAACTAACAGGCTGATGCTGGGATCTGGAGCCGATGATATAATCACGCTTGCGGATAACAGGGTTGGAATTGGAACAATCTTACCTGAGGCTACGCTGCATGTCAATGGCAACCTGCATATCGAGGGCACCTCCAATGATTTGAGCTGGCAATCCGGTGAACACCTGCAGATAGGTGATTACAATGGAACAACATTCACTGAAAGGATGAGGATCACGAGCAGTGGAAGAGTCGGCATTGGCACGTCCTCTCCCCAGGATAAGCTGGAGGTAAACGGAAATATAAGGATGGATCAGGGTACTGGTAATGGCAATTTCCTCAGATTCGCAGAAGCAGGGACATTTCGCTGGACCTTCCTGCATCGCCCCTGGGCGACAGCCAGTTTCGCCCTCAGAGATGAAACCGGAGGCATTGACCTGATGGCTTTTGAAGCCAGCACTGGCAATGTTGGAGTAAAGACAACGGATCCCGATGCGACACTCGATGTTAACGGCGACCTGGTCGTTAGAGGGGCCTATCGAGGGAATCATGGCCCAAATGGAGGTGGCGCTTTCCCGCGTCCAGCTTATGAAAGTGCCTGGATCACAATCCCGCTCGGATCTGATACGGTACTCACTCACAATGTAGGAGTTGATGTCAATAAATATGTGGTTGACCTACAACTCCAAGACAATACTTCCTTCGGCATTAATAATTTTTGCCTGGGCTATGATAGATATGAAACGCCTGACGGAGTTAGCGCTCAGGGAGCATATTATAAGAACCTGACCACAACGACAATTACCATCTGGCGAGGTGCAGAGGCGTTTGAGGCGGATAAGATTAGAGTTAGAATCTGGTTTATAGAGTAATATTTGGCATCTGATTCTGAATATAGATTAAAAACTATTACTCTAATCAGGTGGATTGCATGAGATTCAATCATATAATTCTCTGTGCTCTTTTAGTGAGCTTTTTGCTATTGTTGAATGCGTCAGCTGAAATTCCGGGAATTTTGAATTACCAGGGTCGCGTTACTGGTAGGAACGGAAGCCCGATCGCGGATGGCAACTACCAGATGCAATTTAAAATCTACGGTTCACTTCCTGGTACCAATGTACTATGGTCCAGCAGTACCGTTACTGCCCCAGTTAATGATGGGCCTTCCAATATTTACCGACTTGAGGTTAGCGGGGCCGCTGTAATAGGCAGCTCCTATTTTGGCTCTGAAACTGCGCCCTCGAATGGGCTGCTGGTTGAGGGGGATGTCGGCATCGGGCTAACAAATCCAAACCGCAAGCTCTATATATTGCCGAATCATCAGATGAATTAACTTATGTTTTTAAACTGGACAATTATAACAGCATACGGTATAATGGAGCAGAAATGCTCTTCTCTATCGATTGGAACCATCTGGAGAAATCTCGTGATAAAGGCGAATTGGTTTATAGATATATAAATGCATATAGCCTGCGCTGAAATTCAGAGATAAAGTGACGACTTCTGGATTGAACAGATCAGAGTTCGAATTTGGATGTACAACTAGATGTTTATAAAGAGGTGAAAGTATGCCAAAAAAAGCAGCATTTATGGCAATTGCTCTCATCGTGGTTCTGTCTGCTGCTATAACGGGTGAGCCGCAAGAAGGTGAGCAGATTGACTGGTATGTGATTTCAAGCGGTGGAACACATGCCACCTCAACCAATTATATCTTCGATGGCACACTCGGCCAGACGGCTATCGGTTCCAGCCAGAATGACACCTATACACTGAATTCAGGATTCTGGCAGGTCTTTGAACCGGGATATTTATGCGGTGATGCGAATAATGATGCCGCTGTAAATATCAGTGATGCCATATGGATCGCCAATTTTGTGTTCATCGGGGGACCGGAACCCAATCCCTGGCTGGCAGGAGAGGTCAATTGCGATGGATTGGTCAATGTCTCGGATGCAGTCTGGATCATTCTTTTTGTCTTCGAGGGAGGCAATGATCCATGCGATTCCGATCCTCCCAATTTTGATGGAGATGGTATCCCCGACTGCTGATTGATCCAGGATGACATGAACCTCTATACTGTTTCAATCAAATATATTTCTTCTGCTAAAGTAAGAGTTTTATGTTGCCATTTATGTTCGGCAATAATAAAATACTGAAGAGTAAGCTTGCGATTCTAATAAATTAACCAGCCTAATCAGGAGGGGAATAATGATTAAGGCGGCTCTAACGCTGTGTGTATGTATTTTGATATCATTTTCAGCACTGACAGCGCAGGATCTAATGGGAAGGTTTAATGTTTCTCCTTTCGGTGGAATTGGGATACCTATGGGTGATCTGGCCAGTGATGATCCCGATGAAATATTGGACGGCGATGCTGCGTTTCGTAGCATCGGCTTCAAATTCGGGGTCGCCGCGGAATTCTTCTTTACGCCAAGTATCGCGGCGGGCGTGAGCTTTCGTTATGCCTCTTTTGGCTCAAAGGAAATTGAGCTTTTAGGAGAGACATTCGAATCGGACAGTAAAGTCACTGGTATGCTATTCGGGGCACATGCGAAATTCGTTCTTACGCCCGCGGGTCCGGTGCGGCCCTATATACTGGGGGGCGGCGGTCTTTTCATGAGCAAATACAAGGATGTCGAGGGTATTCTATACGATTTTACTGATATCGACAAGATCGACGTCGATATAGACTCTAAATTTTACTTCATGTTCGGGGGCGGAGTGATGTTTTTCGTTTCGCCTAACATCTCTCTCTTTGGTGAAGCGACATTCGATTATGCCCTTACCGATGGCGCAACCCTGGAATATGAGGATATGGAATTAGGGGAAATTGGCACAAATTATTATTTCCTCGATCTGATTGTAGGACTGAATATCTGGTTTGGTGGAATATAATAATTGATCCATTAGCACTTTAAATCTACTCCCGCTCGGATTTATTCGGGCGGGATTTTTTATG
>JABAHP010011680.1_pt1 | contig 13837 bp, 20 predicted proteins | sample 7062081 | NCBI WGS metagenome assembly JABAHP01 (sample SAMN14534357, study PRJNA622989) | marine sediment metagenome | biome: marine biome [ENVO:00000428]; feature: marine pelagic biome [ENVO:01000023]; material: deep marine sediment [ENVO:00002113] | place: India: Gulf of Kutch | collected... | reverse complement strand
TCTCTTCCTCCGTGATAGTTTGCTCAGAACTATAAACTTCATCTACAATTTCTATCCAACGAATATCTGATAGAATTGTCGTGGACGCTTCTCCCGAAGTACATATAATCCGTAGTTTTTTACCAAGACTAGGACGAATCCGAATTGGGCCTTCTACTGTGTTTCCAAGTATAACATTCATTTCTTGATACTTCCTATTAAACTATAACTCCTTTACCCATCTCCATTTGAAAACCCATCTACGATTCGCTTCTGGATGAGTCGCCCTAGTAACCCCACAAGTCTTTGCCTTACCTGAAGTACCGAGTCTCTTAAAGAACTGCCCTATAGCGTTGGGATGCATCTTCTCGTGAAGTCCTAAATCCCTGAAGTCCTCAACAGTAAAAAAAGGTTGATTCTTCGTGGCCTCGTACAGCTTCTTCTCCATCACATCATTTCCTTTAGTCAATAATAGGTGAGGTATACTCTGTTTCCAACCCACACCGCAAAATAGTTCGGATTAGGAACCCAATTATTCCCATTCCAGACAAACATTAAATGACTATTACGGATAGTCGTATGCAGTTTAGGGCTTGGCTCAACAGGACATGCTGCTGAAACCATTGGAGTGAGTAACATCACTATTAAAAACAGGCTAATTATTACTTTCTTCATTTCTGTTCAACAAGAAGTAACCCTATCACATATATAACAATTTCTATCAGAAACCCGACTCAGAGTATTTAAGCGTTTATATATTACTATTACGGAGTAGTAATAATAGTCGTGAGACTCTAAACTCTTCACCCAATCCGCAGGGTGACTAAACATAGAACGGTTCACATCTCGTTCAGATGTGACGAATTTTAGTGAACAATAGAAAAACATAGAGGACAATAACATTGTCTGAACAAGAAAACAAAGAGCAGAAATTAGACATAGTAGAGGACAACATGGCCTTACTGAGAAGTAAGCTCATTAAACTAGAGAAGGACAACCAAGAGAAAGACGTACTTATCTCGGAGTTAACATCAAAACTAGACTTGGCACTTGCATTCATCGAAGACGACCAGAAGAAAATGCTACTAGCAGAAATAAGCCCCATGGTAGACATCCCAGATGAACTACTCGCACTTAAATCACTAGAGGAACTAACAGACATGAAGAAAACACTCGACGTAGCAAGACCATACACATTCAAATCAGGAACACCAATCAGCTATGACAAGAAACCAACTCCAAGACAGAAACTAAACAACGTACACACTGATTACATGGCTAAGATCTACGGAGGTAAAGCATAATGACACAATACCCAGTACCAACAACTCACAGCATCCTAGTCGGAGGACTACCCCTCTTCATGGAATTCGAGGCAGCCACAGGATCAGGCATCCTACCAGGCGACCTCGTGCAGTTTAACAACGCACCCAACGACTGTACTATCAAAGAAGGACAGGCAGACAGTCAAGAAGTAATAGGTGTAGCAAACATCCATCCAGTAGGAGCAGCAACCCCCCCAAGGGGAGGCGACAGGACAACCGCATTCGCGGCTGGAGATCCGGTAGAAGTCATCAGGGGACCAATCACAGTCATGCTCAGGATCGCATCCTCGGAGCAGATCCAGTGTGGCGAAATGGTTCAACCAGCAGCCTCGGGAGAAGTCAAAGCATTTGTCTGTGGAACGGATGACGACTGTCAACGAATCGCTCAAGCACTAGAAACCACAGCACAGGACACAACCACATACCAGTGGGGAATGTTCGTGTTGGAGAGGTTAGGGTGATATAGATGGCTATGAGAACAAATCCATTCGCAGAAGACGTTGGGCTACTCACACAAGAGGAAATCCAGTACATTGAACAAAGAGTCCTAGAAACATTCAGATTCCAGCTAGTAGCCCGTCAGATATTCCCAATAAGGAGCATCGGACAGGGTGGAGGCGCACAAGTATACAGCTACTATGACGAGGAAGACCCATCTGAAGCCCAGATCAGCATGACTGGTAAGGGACAATCAGATGACCACCCAGAGAAGACACGCCACGACATCGACGTACCAGTAATCCATAAGGAATTCTTCCTTAACTGGAGAGACGTTGCATCAAGTAGGCGATGGGGACCATCAAGCATCGACGACGCCATCAGGACATGTACCAGAATGGTCGCAGAGGCAGAGGACAGACTCCTCATATCTGGTGAATGTACCACATGGGCAGCCCTCGGATTAGAAGGCTTATTCACAGCAACAGGCAGAACAAACAACGCAGCGTCAGGAAACTGGCCTGCAAACGCAATAGCAGACGTCAACACAGCCCGTGCAGCACTACAAGCATCTGGATTCGTCGGCTTAGAGCCGATAATGATAGGACCTCCAGCACTCGTTAAATGTCTGGACGGTGCAATCGCAAACACTGAGATCACCTACCGTCAATTCCTGCTAAGAAACAAGTTAGTAAGCGACATCATAGAGTCAAGCAACGCCTACGCAGCAGACTGTGGACAGGACAGCGTTGTACTCGTAGTACCTGGAGAAGGAAACTTCTGGGCAGTCCAAGACTTGCCGCTAGAAGTACGCCTATGGTACGACAAGAGCAACAACGTCTACGGCACAGTACGAGAAACAATCACTCCTGTAATTGGGCGTCCAGAATCTATAGCTGAAGTGAATACCATTACATGTGCATGATAATTTGCTTACTTTTCTAACCCCTTTTTTTTATTATTTGTGTTAACAACAGACTTTTGGAGATTAAACCAATAACCTTGAATAGTTATAGGTGTTTATTTCTTTTATGTGGAGTCAAAAACATAAGTGTTGTATAAAATGCAATACAATAGAAACACCTCATAAAGCTAAGGGATTGTGTGTGAATTGTTATCATCAAAAATGGAGAGATGAAAATAGAGAAAAAGTAAGAGAATCTTCTAGGAAATATGAAAAATCTGAAAAACGAAAAGAGTGGAGAAAGAAGTATCAATCCACGCCTGAGTATAAAGAGTACATTCGTCAAAAGGCGCGGGAGTACCGTGAACGGAATACGGAGTTGTGTCGTGAACGTACTCGTAAATGGCGTGAGGAGAACAGAGATCATATAATTGCATATAATGAGGCACGTAAAGATGTTAGACTTGTTAAGAAGTATGGTGAAGACGCCCTTCGTAAGATGCTTGAGTGTAACCGTAAATGTGAAAAATGTGGCTCAGGTAAACGTGTTGCTATTCATCACATTGATTGGAACCCAACAAATAATGTTTATGAGAACTTTTCTATCCTCTGTGGGGGGTGTCACTCGAAGATTCATTCTTGGATTCCCAAAAGATTACGGAAAGAGATATTTGAGGAATGGATGAAAACTCCTCTTGAAGTTACGGATGGTGAATTGCGTCAACGTAATGCCAAGAAGTAGATTAATCATTTCCCTCCTTTTTTTCAATAGTTTTAAATAATAGATAACTCAATTAATTGTTGATGGGACAGCCTATGATGATGGGAGTGACTTCGGAGGTTGCGGTTCGTCTAAACCCCTTACCATCATATCAAGACTCCAAAATAGGAGTCCTACGACATCGCTGAGAACCTGTAGCGGACATGGAAGCCACCAACAGGCATATAGTGTTGGTTACTACAGGGAGGGAGAGACGCCTTTAAACCGTAGAGGCATGTGACAGGTGGACTCCGCTAATACCATATCAACTTTTTAACATAGGAAACACAATAGTATATTGAAATGAAGACTGCTTATGAGAAGTTCCTAGAGGATAAAGTTAAGTTTCTGGAAGCGGAACTCGCTCAATATAATAAAGAAAAGAGAACTGACCTAGTTGAGGCAACGTTCATAAAATATGAGAACTGGAGTCCCCATTATCAAAGACATGACATACCTAGAGTCATTAAAGGCAGTCCACAGGGATATGTTCATGGAGAAACCTATCTTATACCAGAGGAGAATCTACAGTATCCTTGGTGGAAGAAATAAGGCAAGACTTTTAAAATCCCCAACCAATCCAACCCTATATGCCTTGCAGAGGGTGTAGAGACAACGTGAGAGAAATAACTGGAAACTTCAAGATGCGGTTCATATGCGACCCTAATGGTAAACTGTTGAAGGGCGCACCTGGGAACTATAAATGTGGAGAAGTCTACATACAACCTTATCATATGAGTGAGTTCGCTTTCTGGGAACTCGTGGAGGATATCCCTGAGTTAAAGATCCCTGAAGCTGATGATGAGTTTGAGGATGCCTTCTATGTTACTCCAGATGATGAGCCTATGATTAGTGTATCTGGAGGAGCGGTGTTGGAGGATTCTAGGTCTTTTAACTATGATTTCAGCCAAGTCATGCTTGAGAAAGCGTCACCAGAAGTAGAGGAACCAATCGAGGAACCTGAACCAGAGTTAGAACGAGCAGACCTAATAGATATTCTAGTAGCACATAACATAGAGTATAGTAAACATCATTCAACGAAACATCTAAGAAAGTTGGTGGACAGCCTTAAAGAAGAAGATAAAAGTCCTACCAGCGACTCCTAACCTTAAAGATGATGATAGCTACAAAGTCTATCATGGAACCGTAATAGATCACATTAAAGCACAGAAATGTAACGTAGAGATGCTTGAACCATATTTTACCCCCCCTTTTCACGGTAAATACAAAATGGGGGAAAAGAGTAGACTAAACGCCATCACAGATCGGCTTAACCATATAATAGAATACTTCATGAACATAGATGCTACTCATTTATGGGTAGTTGACGGGGATATAGAAGTACCTGACCATGCGTTATGCAGTCTACTTCAACTTAAAGCAGATGTCGCTAGTGGAGTATATCCATTCCACGCCCGTCAAGACGTAGCTATGTTCGGGAGAATGCCCCAAGGGGAAACCTACCGCTTCATACCACGCAACCTCGACGTACTTCAATACGAGATATTAGGAGAGGACTTCTACGTGGGAGGAGGAAACGGGTGTCTACTGATAACAAGGAGAGTATTCCAAAGATATCACCCAAACGTAGAGCCACTACGTTTCCGTAGCCCAGGGGGAAGTGGATCAGATATGTACTTCTGGTATGAAGCACAGGAAATGGGGTTCAAATGCAGACTCCATGGAGGAGTAATATGCGGACATCTACCTGATTGGTCCTTAAAGAAGATGCAGGAGGCTTACCCACGCGAAACCTAACTATAATAATTCCTCACTATTCTAAACAAGAAGCATTAAAGAAAACATGGGAGGAGTTGAGACTACAGATCCATCAAGAAGATGAAGTATTAATTGTTGATGATCATAGCCCCGACGGAGTTCCAGATCTAGACTGTCCATGCAGTAGAGTAATCCGACCTCCTAAATTGGATAAACACATTTACCGTCTATGTACCCTACGGAACCTCGGACTCCAAGAAGCAAAATACGATCAATGCATCATACTTGATCCAGACTGTCTCCCAAACCCGTACTTCGTTGATAACGCCCGAAAAATCTATGATGCCTCAATCCTCTACGGGGGATGTATTGATAAGATGCGTGAAGACGGAACCATAAAACAAGATACCAGACGTAACAGCAACCAAAGTTATTGGTGTGACTACCGCGACAAGGGAGGAGGATGTATCTGGGGGGGAGTCATGATGTTCAGTAAGTCCCGAACTAAACTCGTTGGATGGTTTGATGAAGACTTCAACGGAGCGTGGGGTGCAGAGGAGTCAGAGTTCTCATCCAAATGCTATCACTCAGGTATGAGGCTAAGGTATAGTATGGAACTTTCTGTAGTACATCAGTGGCATCCGAAGAATGATTTTGGGAAGGGAAGGAATAAGAAAATATATCAAGCAAAGATAGCCTCCCATAAATCTCATCTAAGTACTTTCACTCCCTACAAACCCGCAGTAGGAGTAATGGTGATAACGATGCTACGCCCAGAACTCATAGACCAGTGTCTACGAAGCGTATTCAAAAACAGGATTCCACTTAAACTCAGACTCATCAACAACGGAGACGATGGAGAACAAACTAGACGTATCTGTAGCCAATGGGGAAGAAGATGGGCAGTAGACTACGTATACCATGAAAGAAGATGGCCCGCTCGAATTAGAAACGAAACATGGAGATGGGCGATAAATAATAACTTCAAATACCTCGTGTTCATTGATGATGATATTTTAGTTACTCAAGATGGGATAGTTAAACTCATTAAAACAATAGAGGAAAACCCTGAGTATTACGCCATATCTGGGTGCCTAAAGAAACCACGAAACCAAAGACCTCAGATGTTAGGAGGCGTTCACCGTGATAATGCTTTTTGGAGTTACCCCCGTAAAATCGGGTTACATGAATCAGACTGGGTTGGAGGAGGTTTCACAGTTCATAAAGTTAACCCCATGCTTCCCTATGATGAACAATACCAGACAGGTTATAACGACTTTGATTGGAGCCTCACAGCGAAAAAACATGGATACAAACTAGGAGTTACAGGAGACGCAGGAGCATACCACGGATACATCATAACAAAGAAAGGACTTGAAAGATATAAGAACCCAGCAGAATACTCTTTAATAAGATATGACGAGGAAAGACATAAAGAAATGCGTAGACTCTTCAAAAACAAATGGGATTTTGAAATAGGAGTAGGTGGATTATGGAAAGGAGAATAGAAACCTGGGTGTTCTCAGATAAACAAATAGAACTGTTCGGTGAAAAGATAAGACAAAGTTGGGCAGACTTATTCTTCATTAACCGCATACTCTCAAAATATGAGTTCAAAAACGTGATAGAACTCGGTACAGGACATGGAATGTTAACAGTCTTCATAGCCATGCATTGTAACTGCCCACTATATTCCATTGAAATAGGGGGAGAACCAAGAAACAAACCATACAAAGTCGCAAAAGGAAACTACACGATAAACTTCATCCGTGGAGACTGTTTTGATAACAAAATCACGAAACCTCTCAGCGAGATAATAAAAAGAGGAAGAACACTCATCTACTGTGACAATGGAAACAAGAAGTTGGAACTACAAACATACGCACCATTCATGATAAAAGACGACGTTATAATGGTTCATGATAAACATAAAGAAGTAGAGTGGAGCGAAATAAGAGAAGCAGTCAACAAAAACAAGTTAAAGAAATTCCACCAAACAGAATCAGACTACCTTAACACATCCATATGGAGTCTCATAAAAGAGGAATAAACATGAAGATTCTGTTCTTAACACGGAAGGGTGACGGCTTAGTTGGGGCGCCTCATACATACCACGAGTTTGAACAAGCAGTCGGTAAAGAAGCAGAATGCATGTGGGCTGGACGAGATTGGCCTCTATATAGTGCAAAAGAGTCGATAGATCTGACCGTTAAAAGGGTCATGCCTGACGCTGACTGGGTTATAGTAGATAAGAATAAGTTAGAAAGAGCGTTATCTCCTAAAAAGAGAAGTTACCACGTCGGAGTCTTCATTAGTGATCTCCATGGAAAATTCACTCATGGAATACGTAACCCCACACAGTTCCGAGACTACTTAAATCAATTAAACTATGACGCTTTCTTCTTAAAATATCTTGAAGTTCATGGATGCGGTGTTAACCCTCACCTCTTTGAAGAAGGTCTCCGTGGTAAAGTCTTTCACCTCCCATGGAGCATAGACGCGAAGAAACATAATTGGAGACGAAAGAAACATGATGTTGCGTTTATAGGGGCAGTCGGTGAAACATATCCACTACGCACAGAAATATATGCGAACCTCTACCACGTAGCACGGGGGTATAACATCATCTGTTGTACTTCTCCACGGGGTAAGACCTTTGACCGTAGTTGGGATAACTATGAGAACGGTTATGTAGGGGAACGATACGTGGATCTACTTAACGAAACCAAGATAATGATCTTTGGGTGCAGTAAATACCGTTACCCTGTCCAGAAATACTTCGAGTCAACAGGTAGTGGGTGTCTCGTTTTAAGCGATCAACCGAGTTCAGCTAAGAAACTCGGGTTCATAGATGGAAAAACCTATGCAGACATAAACACGTTTGACTGGGAAACCGTTCTTCGCTATTGTCTTGAGAACTATGACTCAGTTAAACACATCGCCCGTGGTGGATTAAAGAACACGTTAATGAATCACAGTCATGAAGCTAGGGCGAGAGAGTTTGTGGAGATGCTGTATTGATTGACGTTAAAACGTTCTCACGGCTTGACGTGAAACGTGGAGACGTAGTTCACATCACAACAAACAACTACTGTAATCTACACTGTGAGTGGTGTAGTTTCCTCTGTCACATCCCGATAAGAAAAGACTCAGAGATGATTCACAGACAAGAAAAATGGGAGATATCTCCAGATGAGGCAGAGTTATTCTGTGAAAGATTTGAGGGACATTATACGGATAGTATGCATAAATTCCTCGGAGGAGAACCCACAGCCATACCAGAAGAAAAACTATATGAAATCATAGACGTATTCGTTAACCATAAAAGAAAGATTAAACTTCTATCTAATGGGTTTAACCTTCTCGGGTTAAAAAAGAGTTATTTAACCAAATTCAGTTCAATAGAACTTAACGACCACGGGATAAATCATGACCATGTTACAGAGTGTTTCAGATACCTTAAACCATTCTTCCGAGGGGAACTCTATAGTAGGATCCAGAATAAACACTACAACCTCGGTGAAGCACGTAAACATTGTATACCTAGTTCTCCATGTGAATCCATTATGAATCCCCCTGTTCTCTGTCGAGGTGTGATGTATCCTTGTTGTGTTCATCCTAGTAGTGAACTCTGGAATAATGATTGGGAGACCCGTGAAGCGTTAATAGAACATGGTTGGAGTCTTGATAATTCACACGTTGCGGAGGTTCTTGTTAATTGGGAACATAATCTTCCAGAGAAGTTACTACTTGAGTGTAGTAATAATTGTTGGGTTCCTAGAAGACTAAACGTTGAGGTAGATAAACAACGTATCACTTTGAAGTCTAATGATGTGATAAAGAAACTATGATTGAAGACTACAAAATTAAATGGAAACGGTATGGAGGAGGACATATGAGAAGTGAGAGACAACTCAATCACCCCGTTAGACCGAGAATCGTTGAGTTAACAAAGGAAGTTGCAGACAAGGTTCTTGAGATGGGTTCAGCTAGTTGTATAGACTACCCTCTCTTCAAGGAAGTCGAGGTTGATTATACTGCTATAGATGTTACCATAGAGTTTGTTAAACACGCGAGAAGCCTCTATCCTGAGATAAAAATATATCACGGTGACGGTTTCCATTGTCCATGGGAGGATGATTCTTTTCCCGTTGTTTACTCGAAGGATGTAGTGGAACATCTTCCTCCAGGTACGTGGATGGATTGGATTGATGAGATGTGGAGACTTGCCTCTAGGCGTATGATGATAGCTTTCTTCCGTCCACCATATAGAGGAGAAACGAAATATGGAACTAATAAGGAAGGTACGTTTTATTCTCATAAATATTCATCGAAGGATCTCTGGATTAAATTATTATCTCTCGAAGATGCAGAGGTTCCGTTTATAGAGAGATGGATGGGGGAATATAACACCGCGTTATATGTGGTGGATAAGACATGAGTTTCATATCTAGGTTCATCTATCTTGTGAATAATTACTGTAACTTACACTGTGAATTCTGTTCAACTTTCAGTAACCAGGGAACTAGGTGGGAGGCACCGTTAGAAGAGGTTGAGTTATTCTGTAAAAGGTTTGACGGAGTAGCTATGGATAAATATACACACCTCTCAGGGGGAGAACCTACTGCCCTAGATGTGGATAAGTTTAGTGAAATGATAGAAATCTTACACGGATATAACCGCTTATTGATTTTGGTTACTAATGGATATAACATATTTGGTATAGATAAAAACACGTTAAAACGGATAAACATAATTAAACTAGATGACCATGGGATAAACCATGAACACGTAGAAGACTGTGTACGGTATCTGAAAACATTTCACCAAGGCAGCGTGTACCCAATAAGGGGATTAGTTCACTATGATTTAGGTAGAACCCGTAGACTCGCTATTAATCAAGGAGAACTCTGTCACATGAAGACATTAAGACTACGTATAGAGGTGTTGATAAAACGAGGCGTCATCTATCCTTGCTGTGCTATGTCAAGTTTCGACCTATATAATAAAGATACACGACTAGAAGAAGAACTAACCAAAGCAAAATGGACACTAGAAAACCGTAACATCTTGGACACATTGGAGAACTGGAAGACTACATTACCTCAATATGCATGGGATCAATGCGTCTACGCTTGTTGGTGGCCACATAAAAGAATACTCGGGGGAACAGAGATAACTCTGAAACCGAATGACGTTATCAAGAAACAAGATCTGCATAAGGTATAAAGAGTTTTCTGACATAACGATTCATCAATCGCTCAAGTTGTGGAAGCGCCCATTCACTTTCACGAAGATCCATATACATATAATGTTTGCTCATAGATTGAGAAACCCCTGATGCTTGTCCTGTTACTGTCCATCCCCCTATTATTGCACAGTCAACTTCATCTAACCCATAAGTATACATTAAAGTATTCTGACTAATCTTTCTCAATACATGACTTGTCACTCGTTTCCAACGTGGCTCAATTTTTACGTTAACATGAGCTATCTCCTTATCTTTGGTCCACGCCCTTTCCCCATCAGGGAAAAACACTAGATATTCTTCATATCCATCTTTTCCCCAACGCTTCGTCTTAACCATATCTGATGTATATGTTCTCGGAATTGCTCTTGTGTAATCACTCATAGGCCAATACATATCTTTAAATATTTTTGGGGCATGTTCCATGGCGTAGGTTTTGCTTGTTTCCACATTTTCATGTAATAAGAAGGGGTATGTATCTGAGGATGTAATATAATCTAATAATTCCTTTGTCCAAGGATCATATTTTTTGTTTATAGGATGCGCACAAGGACGTAGATAGCCTTTACGTTTCGCTGTTTTAACAATAAACATAACGACCTCTTCTCCATCTATATCATAAACTCGATGTTCATCGTTGCGTGGCATATACTTTCCAGCTACTTCACTTATACGCCCCAATATCTGATATTGATATTTGAACAACATCTGTAGTTGTTTGTCTTTCACTTTTTCGATACGGTCACGGATCTCCTGATCCGTTGGTTGAACATACTCCATAATGATTTATGGTGGAAACAAGTATTTAACAATTATGATAGTTGATCATAAACTATTATTGTTTATTAGGTAGTTCCACCACCGTTAGAGTTTCCCTACCTCTTCTCACCTTATCGCCTAGCAGTCTTATACTTCGCAACCCAGTGAGGTTTATACGGTTCAGTGAAGTCCTGCAAGTCCGTGAATCTGAGGTCGTACTCTCATTAATCCACACTTCACTGGCATCTGCAAAAATATAGAGTATTATCTGTTATTTAACTCTATCGCATCCAACTACCCTATAAAGCGAGTATCCATAATAAACACAGTATCGATGATACCGTCTCTTACTGTTAACATTGTACTCCCAATGATCAAGACACTCCTCACATCGATAGATCATTCTCTGAGATCTACTGCTTTGTGCCTGTTCTCCTTTATGAATCTCCGTAGACATCTTAGAAACCCCTTACTCACAGTACGTTTACTATATCGTTCCATAAGACCTAATACCTGATGCTCACCAGCGAAACATTTTACAATGATTTCGGGATCGTACGAAACATGGTGGCTGTGAACTATTCTGCCAAACTTCTTTGCCATCTTCGGTAACACTCCTTATTACAGAAAAAACGTTTATTTCTATTTAACCTTGTTGGGTAATACCAATTCATTTTGCCACAACTGACGCATCTCTCAAGTACGAATCTTCTCCACTTCTTCATCTTTCTAAATGCCCCACAGTAGGTATCCAGTTTCTAAGAGATATATAGATTATTATGCAGATTATTATTATGATTAACAGGATCTTCATGATTCTTCACGCTCAACTATTACTTCTCGTTTAATGCCTATAGTGAATATATTATCACTACCATCATGTTTCATACATTGAGTGCAGTAATCATCCCAATCATAGCAGACATATTTATCACCGAAGATTAACCAACCTTCCTTATTTTCCCAACCCTCTGCAAACGGACATTCACTCATACTTTACACACAACTGTCATAATGCTAATCTTATTGGGTGATTGTATCTGAAATGAAGAACAAACAGTGGAATGCCGAAATAAACATCTATAACTCCATATATATCCCTATACTCATCATCCCAATAGATGCCGAACCACAAGTCCTTCTTACACCATTCAAGGCTTATAGCAAACCTCCAAATCTTGTAGTGCCCAAGTAATACTTTTGTCTTTGTCATTGTTCTACCCCAACTATCAAAGGCGTTATGATTACCTCTGATTTAAAATTCCCGTCTTTATCTGACCCCATTAAACATACGGCATTATAGAATTTCCCTTCTTCTTCATAGAACATTGAGTATGTGTGGTGTATTCTTTTCCATTCTGTCATTGTTCATTCACACCCATCATAAATAAATCGTTTCGTTAACCTCATACGTTTCAGGGGACAAATATATCACACCGCCCTTTTTTCCGAGAGAGTCTAATCCTTGTTGTAGACGTTCACTATTACTGAATGGTTTGTTTCTCAGAGATTTATATTTCCACCATGTTTTTCGTACCCATTTGAAACCATACAACCAAACCAACACTTTTTTTCTCATTGTTTAACACCAACTGTCAGAGAATCATATTCAGCAACATGATCTAACGCCCATTGCTTCGCTTCCGACGCGCTGTCGCTCTCGAAAACGACTCCGTTTATGTTACACTTTACAAAATATTTCTTAGTTCGTGGTAAACTATCACGTTTTCTAAGTTGTTCACCAAGTTTTTCAAGAACTATATCTTCTGCTTTTCCTATCTCATCAATGAATGGTTCTAATTGTTTAGATAGGCAATTATGATTCAAGTCACATCCATCCTTACCACAATACACACCTGAACCACAAGCATATGTAACTGATGAAGTTGTCATTGTTTTTGACTGTGGTAAACTATCATTCTGTGGAATACAAGAACAATGTTCGTTTGGAGGAGTCCTACAATAAGGACACCCATCTGATTCTTTAGGGGGAACTATCACTTTCTCTAACTCAGCCTTAATCCATCTGAAATCTTGAATATATCTACGAATTGCCCTCATATCTGATGACCTAACAGGTTTAGGAAACACATAGTCTCTATTCTCTTGCCACCAATTATAGAAACCCATTAAATCCTCATCCATATCGTCTATGAGTCCTATAATTACTTTTACGAGTTTCTCATTCATTTTTGACACTTGCTCTTTCCTCATAGGGTCTTTCTTCTGGAAACTCCTCCATAATCCAAACCTCTTTTAAACCCCATTCTTGGATTGCCCCATCTTTCATATACCAAACCCGAAGCTCTTTTCCATCATCAGGGGTAAACTTATAGTCCCATCCACGTTCTGCTCTATTTATCTTCATTTCTAACACTTGTTCCTATACTATTATTTTCCTTAAACTGTGAAAACCATTTACTAAACCAAACAGACCTGTCATAACATGCTTTGATAAATTGATCCTCAGTCCAATCTTCACCCTCGATATGATAGTTTTTGATATATGGAAACTCTGCTATACATCGTTTAAACCAATCATACACCTCTAAAGGCATAGCGTAATCAAGGAACGAGTCTGGTGGTCTATAAAAATTTGGGAATTTGGTTTCATTGTTTGCACTCAACTATTATTCCTCTCATCATAACATTTTTTACAAGTCTTGATTCTAGCGCCGTTTTCTATGAAGGTGTACCAATCGTTG
>JABAHP010020223.1_pt2 | contig 13856 bp, 16 predicted proteins | sample 7062081 | NCBI WGS metagenome assembly JABAHP01 (sample SAMN14534357, study PRJNA622989) | marine sediment metagenome | biome: marine biome [ENVO:00000428]; feature: marine pelagic biome [ENVO:01000023]; material: deep marine sediment [ENVO:00002113] | place: India: Gulf of Kutch | collected... | reverse complement strand
ATAGTTAAAATTCTCCAAACCTAATTACGAAACATTTTCCAAAGTTTAATGTTATTGATAAATTTATTTAATATCATATAATGAAACAATACGATTTAACTTTAATTAGAGAAGGCTCTACTAAATTTTACATCCATAAAGTTGATATAGATTCAGTCCCCTCGAAAGGCATGAATGTTTTTTATAATAGAAGAATGGAGATTAATCGCGACATTACAAATTTAAGTATAAATGCTTATAAAGGATTATATAATCAAAAAAATTTAGTAATTATAGATTCTATGGCAGCATCGGGAGTAAGTGCTATTAGAATTTTGAAAGAATGTACAGAAATAAAAAAAATTCATATTAATGATATTAATCCAGAGGCAGTTAGACTAATTAAGTTAAATCTGAAGCTTAACAATTTAGATAAAGAAAATTATCGATATTCTATAACAAACAAGGATGCAAACCTCCTTTTTTCTGAAATTGCCAGTAAATCAAGTGAAAAGCAGAAAAAACCAAATATTATTTCAATTGATCCGTTTGGGACCCCAAATCTTTACATAGATGCAGCTTTTAAAACATTACAAAAAGAAAATGGATTAATGTGTATCACTGCTACTGACACAGCAGTTTTATTTGGAGTCAGACCCAAAGCCTGTATTAGGAAATATTTATCAAAACCTCTTCATAATGAATATTCTAAAGAGCTTGGTGGACGAATTTTAATCTCTTTTATTTCCCAAATTGCAAATATTAATAACATTGGAATTATTCCCCTTTTAACATTCTATTCGGGGCATTTTATTAGATTGTTTTGTGTAACATTTAAGAATAAGAAAATGATTTCAAAACTTTTCGATAATATTGGTTATTTAATACATTGTAATAATTGTGGTTATCGATCTACATTTAAAAACATCCTTTTAATTCCTAAAGAATGTCCTATATGTGATATTAGAGGAAATCTTGATTTTGCAGGCCCTTTATGGATTGGAAAACTACATGATAAATATTTTTTGAAAAAGTTAATATATTTAAATAGCGATACAATATCTCCAAATATAAAAAGAATTAACAAACTTTTAAACTACGCTGTCAAGGAAAATGATATGCCTATTTCCTATTATAATATTCATAATCTTTGTCATGACTTAAAACTAAAATGTGTTCCAAAAATAGAAGTTATTATTGAAGAAATTAATAATTTGGGATATCGAGCTTCAAAGACCCATTTTGATTTTTTATCAGTAAAAACTGATACAAATATTCCTACAATAAAAAATATTTTACTTAAATTACAAAATTAATTATATCAATTAAAAAATTCAATAACAGAGATTTGCATAAACAAGAATCTTTTTACAAAAAGGCAAAAAAAGATGGTTTTCGGGCGAGATCAGCATATAAATTATTCGATATTCAGAAAAGGTTTAACATTTTTAAAAGAGCATTTTACATATTAGATTTAGGATCCGCGCCTGGTTCATGGTTACAAGTCGCTAAAAAGTTTGCTGAAGAAAATTTAGAGAAGTATAATGATCAATTTTATCATCGAGATCACTATAAAATTATGGGAGTTGATATTCAAAATGTGGCTCCTATTGAAAATATTAATATTATTAAAGCAGATCTTACAAAACAGGAAATACAACAGCATATTGATTCTTACTTTAAAAATAAATTAGATTTAATTATATCAGATGCTTCTATAAAAAAAATAGGTAATAAATTCACAGATCAGATTAAACAGATAGGCCTATGTAATAAAGTATTGAATTTGGCTGAGAAGAATTTAAAATACAAAGGCAGTTTGGTTATTAAAGCCTTCCAAGGTTCTGATTTTGATAACTTCACAAGAAAAATGAAGAAAATGTTTAGATTTTTACAATCCTATAAACCCAAATCTTCTAAAAAGAAAAGCAATGAAATTTTTCTGATAGGTTTAAACAAAATCTAGCTATAAGTTTTGCAATCGTGATTCAATCTCATCAAAATTGATATTATATTCTTCTCCTTTTGATACTATTTCTATCCATTCAGTTAGCCATGGACAGTGTTGAGGATTAAATTGATCTAGATTTGTTTCATTGCATTTATCCCTAAAGGGACAAATAAAACATGGTTGTTTTGAGAACATATTCCATATAAAATCTTTTCTTTTTTTATCAATTTTTAGAACTTGCACTTTTGCTTCAATTTCCTCAAGTGCAAAGATATGTTTAGTCCATGAAGCCTCAACTAATTCCCGTTTCATTTTTATTTTGGACTGTAAAACTAAGAATTCTAATATTTCTTCTAGGTCATTACGTTGTCTATTACTTAATGTCATTAATCTATCAAATAATATATCCTTTTCTCGGTTTATTATCGAAAGAACAATTTTTTCATCTTTTCTCAAATTTCGGTTGAATTCTTTCTTTTTTTCTTCAATTCTTTCAATTCTTCTTTCAACATCTGACTTTTCTTCTAAAGGACCTTCAACACGTTCTTTAATTTTGCATTTATGCCGAGATAAATAAGCAAAACTTTTTCCACAATAAGGACATGTTTCTTTTTTCTTCTTTGCCATATTTTTTTAAAGATTATGATGATTTTCTAATTATTAAATTATTATTTGTTATAATTAAAAGCACTATGATATAATCTTTATGAATATTTTAAAATTAATCTTTCGATTTTATTCAATTTTCATAGAAAATCTTAATGGATCTTATATTTGTAAAATCAAAGTTTATTTATATTGAAAATTTCAATAATAAATTATAATGTCAATTAGCGAAATATTAGAAATCAATGATAAGCAAATCAAAAAGAAAAGAGAAATCCTGAGTGCTTATGATGTTTTACAAAAACGTAAGTACGTTTTAAAGACGGGTTCAAAGAATTTCGATGATATACTAGGTGGCGGCTTTAACTCACTAACGAAATATTTAATCTTTGGAGCAAACAAAACCGGAAAAACTCAATTATGTCATCAATTATGTGTTCAAGCGTATATTCAGTTCTCTAAGATTTTTGAAGATCATAAACAGAGAAAACAAGAATTTATATTTTATTTTGATACAGAAAATACATTTCGCCCTGAACGGATTAAGGAATTAATCCTAAATAGTGAAGTTGAATATAAGGAATTACTTAGGAAAATCCTCGTATCAAAAATTATGAGTAATTCTGCATTACTATTGTCATTAAAAGAACTTGAGAATTTTTTAGAAATGAATAATATCAGCATGCTAATTATTGACACAATAAATAACCATTATAATTCTGAGTTAGCAAATAAGGGAATGTCTCCAAATAAAACTAAGACCACATTCATAAAAATATTAGATAAGATTAACCAGCTTACCAAAGATTATAATTTGATAACCATAACCACAGCTCAAGTAATCTCAAATTTAAATCGAGAGGCGTCCATTCGAGCATTACCTAGTGGGAACCAATTATTAAATCAGTACTTTTCGGAATATTTATATTTAGATTATAAAGAACAAGATAAGAGATATGCTCATTTAATTAATTCTTTAAGGCTACCTGAAAAAAGGCTCCCATATAAAATTACTTCTTTTGGAATTCAAGATTATAAATTTTAATTTAGGAACCTAATCATTAAAAAATTCTTCTATTGAAAGATTTACAAAATCTTTGGAGAGATAATCAGAATTGACCAAATATATTTCATTTTCTATTTTATCCATTAACCATTTTATTAATTTTAATGCGTAGCTGAGCTTTTTATACTTTTCAGGACCTGCATTTTGATTTTTTACTATATCAAACTTCGAGTATTTACCGATTATGCTTCCAAAATCCATTCCAATGAGATATATTATATGAAATGAAGATAATAAAGAATGTATGAAATAAAGTATTCGATCACCATCAGTAAATCCTCCAGAATTTATCAAATTTACTTTTGGCTCTACTTGGGTGGTTCCTATAATATTTTTAAATTTTATTATTTCATTCTTAAAAGATTTCAATGCTTCTATATTGTCTCCATGGGCATGCACTACATTAAAAGTTGAATATTGGAATTCAGTTTTAGATATACCATCCAAATCAGTAAATATAGCATCAATCTTAATACCATTTTCTCTTAATATAATCGAAGCACCATCTGCAGCTAAATTTATAAATCTATTGAAAAATTCTAAACCTTTTCTTTTCAATATAATTTTAATAGTCTTTTCTAAGGATGGTCCACACCCATATAATATTATTGCTTTTTTTAATAATAATCTATCATAAAATCTTTTTAAGATTTTATCTAAGTTCCAATTCTTTTTTTTTTCTAATAGAGATGATAAATAATCCCGAGCTTCACAATCCTTTTGATAACTAAAATTAAAGTCATTTATGATTTTGATGTACCAATCCTTAAATTCATCATAGAAATCTAATTGTTCTTTAAATTTTAAATCCATTTTTAAGATTAGTTAATTATCTATTTCAATAATAAAATTTTAAATTATTACGTTAATTAATAACAACATACTATATAATTCAATTTTATTAGAAAATATAATTAAGTAAAAAAGAGTTAGATAAAAATGGCTAAATGGTTTACTAAAACTCATCAATGGTTTGATGATGCTACAAAAATGGTTGGAATTACTCCTTACGCTGCAGAACAGCTCGGAGAAATCAGTTTTGTTGATGTGGAAGGCCTTGAAGGTGCTGAGCTTGAACAAGTGAAAATGGATGGAGATGAACCTTCGAGTGATCCAATTGATTGCACAGTTGAATCAAGTAAAGCTGTTGGTGATATCTATTCACCTGTAAGTGGGAGTGTAACTGAAATTAATTCAGATTTAATGGATGAACCAGAAAAAATTAATGAAGATGCTTTTGCAGCTTGGCTATTTAAAATCGAACCATCAAATTGGGATGCGGAAAAGGGCAATCTATTAGATGAAGCAGGATATAATGCATTTAAAGAGTAATTTTTAAAGATTTTAAATTTTTTAAAAACACTTTTTCTTTTTTTTAATAATTATAAATATATTCTGGAAATTTAAAAAAACTCAAATAAAAATAATTATTATTGAATAGTTCCTGCTTTAATACCAATTATATATTGAAGTATTATAAAGGTAGTCAGAATCAATAAAAGTCCAATTGCCAATATCCAAATTGCCATTTTTTTGTTATATACATATTTTGATGCTTGATATAACATTATAAATCCTGTTGAACAAAAAAAAATCAAAACTGATGCAACAATACTTTCTATAATATAACTATCGTGAATTTCTTGATAGATGAAAACTGGATCTCCTTGTTGAGTGGCTCCAAGTGCAGATGGTTCTCTCACTATTAAATAAACTACCCCCATCTGGAGAATAAACAAGACTGCAAAGACAGCAACGATAGATAAAGATCTTGAAGGCATTGGAAGAGAAATTCTGGGAAGCCTCATTCTCGGTAAATTAATCTTAGGTTTTCGTAAAGAGTTTCCAAAAATCCAAGGAATTCTGGTTTTAAACTTTTCAATAACAGTCTCAGAACCGATAATTTCCTCTTTCTTAGATGGGTTTTTTTGCATAAATTATGAAATAATTATTAAATTAAATTTATTAACTTTTTTAATTAATTTTTAAAAATATAGAATTTTCTAACTTAATTTTTTAAGTAAATTGAGTAATATCTTCCACACTTTTTCAACAGATTGAACCTTTAATTTTTCATCTGGAGAATGAGCCCCTTCGTTTGTAGGTCCAATTGAAATCATTTCCATTTGAGGAAACTTTTTTTTTAAAATTCCACACTCTAAACCAGCATGAATAGCTTTAATTTTTACATCTTCATTAAAAATTTCCTGATATGCTTCTTTATAATATGCCAGCAATTTCGATTGAAAATTTGGCGTCCACCCAGGATAATCAGAATCTCTTTTTATATTAATTTCTAAATTACTTAATTCAAAAAGAGCTTTACTCTTCTCCCATATTACATATTTGAAATATTCACTTAAACTTCTTTGGCTTAATTTGATAGTTATATCATCATTTCCAGTAATGATTACACCAAAATTGGAGGATGTAAATACCAGATCTTTTATTCGAGGGTGCATTGAGATAGGACCGTTGTGGATTAAATAGATTATATTTAAGAGATTTTCTTGAAGATTTTTTGACATAACTACATTATTGGTATAATCCTCCAACTCTTTTATTGACAAATCTAAATTTGGTTCGATACCATCAAAAAGCACTACTATTTCATTAAAAATCTTATAAATAAAATTAAGAATCTCTGATGCATTGCTTCTTTCAATATAAAAGATAGATGATGCTTCCCTTGGAATTGCATTAGTTCGATTACCTCCATCAATTGAACAAATATTAATTGGATATTTTTCATTTAATTCCCAGAGAATTTGTGCGATTATTTTTAATGCGTTTCCTCTTCCCAAATGAATATCTACTCCAGAATGACCTCCTGATAAACCAGAGATAAAAATTTTTATTGGTACTAATTTTTTTTCTTGAATATTGAGGTTTACGGATTCTTTTTTTATTTCTATTATGTGAACAAGACCACCAGCACATCCTATAGTTACAGAGTCATCCTCTTCAGAGTCAAGGTTTATAAGAAAATCATCCTCTAAAAAATCTTTTTCAACTGCAAATGCTCCTCGTAAACCTTGTTCTTCATCCACTGTAAATAATAAATCTAAACCTAATGAATTAAATTGTAATTCTCCTCTACGAATCTTTTTCATTAGAGTTAGCATATAACATATTCCTACTCCATTATCTGCACCTAGAGTTGTTCCTTCTGCTTTAATCCATTTTTCGTTATTTATTTCTTCAATTTTTAACTTTAATGGATCTTTTGAAAAATCATGAGTTACAGATTCATTTTTTTCACAAACCATATCCATATGGCATTGTAAAACACAATTTTTTATTTGTTTTGATTTAGCGGGAATACGGATTAAAAGATTTCCAATAGAATCAATCTTATATTTAAAACCCAAACTCTCCGATTCTTCTTTTAAAAATATTCTAATTTTCTCTTCATGCTCAGAGCATCGAGGAATTTTAGAAACTTTTTCAAAATATTCCCAAAATTCAAAAGGTTGTCCTAAATCTTTTAAATTTAACAAAATTATCCCTTTTAATCAAAATATATATATTAATTCATTTATAATAATTATAAAATAACACTAAATTCCTTATAACTTTATTTAAAGGCTAATCAAATGAGTTGGAAGGATCTTTATTCAGAAGTAAAGAAACGTAAAATGGAAGCACTGGATAAAAAAGATGTAGTGCAAGCTGTTGAAAAACATGGAAAAATCTTAGCAGTTAATGGGAGATATGAAAAACCTAAAAAAGTAATAGAGCACATGTATGCTTCATTAAAAAAAGTCATTAGAGAAAAAGAAATTATGAAAGAAGATTTATCTCAATATGATGTTTTACTTATTGGATGTCCAGGAAGTGATATACCACATGCATCTTATCCAAAAGTTAAAGATTTTGTAATGAATGGTGGATGGTTAATTACAACTGATTGGGCTATACAAAGTATTATTGAAAATATATTCCCAGGTTTCATTCGCTGGAATCGTGCTAGAACTGCAGATGCTGTAGTTGCCTGTCAAGTGATTAATCCAAATCATCCATTTTTAGATGGGGTATTAAGTGAAATTCAACAAAGCAAGTGGCAAAAACAAACAGCTAAAAATACAAAGAAAAGTGAATTCAGATGGTGGTTAGAAACGAGATCTTTTCCAATACAAATTTTAAATCCTCAAGCTGTTAGAGTTTTAATTGGTTCTTGGGAAATTCAAAATAAATGGGGAGAATCCCCTGTACTTGTAGAGTTTGATTATGGTAAGATGGGGGGACGAGTAATTCATATGATCAGTCATACTCATCTACAAAAAGGTGGAGCAAAAGGGAAATATGCTTCTGCTCTAATCCTCACAAATATTTTGGACGAGAAAGTATCCCAAAGAATGGGTATTTCAAAAAAACCAGCTTCAGGTTATGTTTCAGATTGGCAAACATCTTCCACTCAACCTCCTCAACAACATCATTCTCCTTTAGAGGAACAATGGGTATCTCCACCTCAACAAGCTGACTATATAACACCTTCTACAGGGGGGAGTGGATTAACAGAAACTTCTCAGATAATTGAAGCAAATGTAAATAGCACAGATTTCTCATATACAAGCAAATGCATTTATTGTGATTATGATTTTACTGAATATAAAGGTAAAATTTTTCTTTGTCAAGCTTGTAATGCTCAATACCATGAGAATTGTATTAATTCTCAAATCAATGAAGGTATATGCAAAAAGTGTGGTAGGATTTTACTTTGGTAAAAATTGAAATTCTATTAAAGAGGATAAACTATAAAAAATAAAAAAAAGAAAATATAATTTCTGACTCTAAAAGTTAGTTTTCGATAATCTCTATTGCTTCTTCGGGACATTGAGTTTCGCAAGCTCTACAACCTACACAATCTTCCCTGTTTTCTTCTATTACGTTTACTTTACCTCCCTCAGGTTCACCAAAGCATTCAGAAGGGCATACTTCATAGCATGTACCACATCCGGTGCATGCATCCATATCCATCTTTATGTCAAAAGACATTGTTTTTTAACTCCTTTCTGTTCTTATATCTTATTTTTTGATTATTATTATAATAATACTAACTTAGATAATAATATAAAAAATATAAATTTCGTTTTTATTAAGTAAAGTTATCAATTAATTATTATTTTTTTAATTTAAACTAAATTTTATAAATTCAAATTATTAATGAACATTGCAAATTAAAAAACTCTGGACCAATAATTATAAAGAATCAATTCTAGGTTTTCAGTTAGCAGATATTAATAATGATGAACAAATTGAAATTATAACCCATAATAAGACGGGTAACCTATTTTTTATCTCCCTAGATGGCCATTTGCTGCATAAGGAATTAATTTCAAAAGATAAACCAATATGGCATTTAAAAGTATTTGATATTGATAATGATAGTGAAAAGATATTAATTTTAGGTGGAATGGATGGATTCTTAAGAACTTTTAAATGCGATTTAACATTTAATTTGCAAAGTATTTGGACCCATAGTTTTGGTTCATCAATTAGTGGAATTATTATAGAAGATATTAATGATGATGATAGTAATGAGTTAATTGCGTTTTCTCTTGATAAAACAATGAGAGTTTTAAATCCGTTAAGTGGTAATTTAATTTGGGGACAAGTTTTTCAAGATGGTATAGGAGATGCAATTTTTTTTAACAAAGACAAAAATTTAATAATAGGAGCAGGAAACGACGGTACAATACGAACCTTTAATGGTCTCGATGGCAGCTTACTATGGTTTAAGAAATTTTCTAATAAGATGCGATGTGTTTGTTATTTAAATTCAATTAAAGGATGGGTAGTATTATGTGGTGGTGATGATAAGATCTTACATTTTATACATGAAAAAACACAAGATGAATTTAAAAAAGAAGAATTTGAAAATTATATATGGAAATGCAAATCTTACCCCTCTCATAAATGTACAAATGCTATTATTAGTACTTATTCTTTTGATTATTTTGATAAATCAATTCCAATTGAAGATATAAATTTTTCATCAAAAATCAAATGCATTAATGAATATCTTAATACTAAATGGGAATTATTTGGCTTCAATACCGAATGTCTTCATATAATTGAAAATTCAGATAAAATTCTTATATGTTTAGGCACTACTAAAGGGGAGCTTATTATAATAGAAGAAAAAACAGGAGGAGAAATACTTTTTAATGATATTTATTCATCATGTTTAAACTCAATTCAGTTTAATATGGAAAAAAAAATATTAATTTGTAGTTATGATGATGGAACAATGGCAGCATATACTATAGAGGACATTTTAGCTTAAAGGAATAATTATTAATAAATTACCAGTTTTGAAATCAAGTTTAAAATGGAAAAAAAAATAAAAAATTTATTTATTTATTCTTCAGCGGCTAATTCCTCTTCCAATTCTTCAAGTGGAACAGGGGCTGGGGTAGTTAACATACTGTATCCAATCCAAATAGCAATGATTGCAATAAGTATTACTAAAAGCCACATTGGAGCTACTACAAAAAGTCTCCAGTCAAGCCAATCAACATTAAATAGGCGAATCCATAAATCCCAATCAGGGTTATTAAATAATTCATCGAACATTAAATCAACAATACTCCCCATGGAATATACAATTGCTATTAAGATGCCTACGATCATGACTATAGCCCCAATTATCTTATCTTTCGCTATAGTGGTTCAACTCCTTAATTTTTTTTAATTTATAATTTATTAGATTTAGATTAAATTTAATTAATAGTTTTGTTACTAAATTTTAAATTGCTATAATTTCTAAAAAACTATTAAATTAAAACCATTCTATTGAGTATAAAATATAATTGATCAAAAGTAAAATAATATGATGATCCATAAATAGAAAATATAGATACAAGTAAAAACTCAAAAATTGTTATAATTTAGTGATATTTTAATGACAGAGGAAGCAGAATATGTTCTAATAATCGGTTCTAGTAATATGGACCTAAATATTTATTCTCAACGTTTTCCTAATCCTGGAGAAACTGTGACGGGAGGATCTTATAAACAGTTTTTAGGAGGAAAAGGGGCCAATCAGGCTGTTGCTTCGATAAGATCGGGGGCCAAGACTATTTTTATAGGAAAGGTTGGTAATGATACATTTGGAGATCAAATGGTTTCTCAGTTACAAAATGAGGGTGTAAATACGGATTTTATCATCAGAGATCCTTTGTATCCCAGTGGTGTAGCTTTCATTTTAATTGATGAAAACGGAGAAAATATGATAAGTGTAGCCCCTGGAGCTAACTTTAAAATATCCAAAGAAGACATAAATAATGTAAAAGAGGTTATTAAAAAAGCAAAAACAATTGTATTACAAATGGAAGTTCCCATAGAGATAATTCAGCAAGTACTTACAATAGCTTCCCAGGGAAAGGCTCTTAAAATTTTAAATCCCGCTCCATTGAAACCATTTCCAATTGAAATTATACGCAATATAGATATAATAATACCTAATGAAGGTGAGTTATACAAATTACATTCACTTTTAAGTTTCAGAAAATTAACAGGACAAGGAAAAGAGAAGATTTTACAAGCAGCAGAAGATATTTCTAGTCTGGGGGTAAAATTTATCATAACTACATTAGGGAAAAAAGGTTGTTTAGTATTTCGAGCAGAAGATAAAGAATCTTTTGAAATTCTTGCTCCAAAAGTTAAAGCGATAGATACTGTTGGCGCAGGAGATTGCTTTATTGGGGTTTTGGCAAGTTTGTTATCTAGAGATGAGGAAATATTAACTGCGGTAAAATATGCAACTATTGCTGCCTCGATCGCTGTTACTAGAAAGGGTGCTCAAGATTCAATGCCTTTTTTAAAAGAGATTCAAAAAAAGTATAATAAATTTAAAACTCAAAAAAATTAAAGGACTACGTTACTTGATGCAATTAGAACTGCAAAGTCAAAGAGGTACACGATTAAGGAAAAATAAATCTCAGTGGTTAAAAATTGAGATTGAGTCAAATAAATTAGATTATATTTTCCTTGTCAATGGGAACTCCTTATATACTAGGGGTATTTCAAATTCTGATTTAAAAATTGCACCTAACTCTTATTATATGCTAATAAATAAAGGAAAAGACTTTATAAGAATCAATTTCAATCGAGATATTTCTAATCATGAAATAATTTATGATCCATATAAATTTGAATTTTCAAAGAAGGTTAATCTTGATGCTAGATTTTTTGAGGAAAATTATGATATACCTAAAGATTATATTGATACACTTCCAAAATGGTATAGTTTTAAATTTACATATCCAAATTATAATTTAATTTTTATTAAACCAGAATTTGGTCTTTCTATCCAACTTCATCACTACAGAAATGAATCCTGGGAAATTATTAAGGGGAAACCAATTGTTCTTAGTAAAGATGAATTGTATTATTTTGTGGAATCTGGTTCAGTTTTTCATAATCCAGCAAATACATATCATACTATTATTAACCCGAATAAAAAAGTAGGTAAATTTATTATTGTTAAGGAAAAATGGGAAGGAAAATTTGATGAGAATGATATAGGAAGAGTTTTTAATCCAAATGATTATTCATAACTTCTAATAAGCAGACCAATGTAGACAAAAAACACCCAATAGATTAAGAACCAAAGCCATGAAAGATTAGCGTCAAGATTACATCCTACACTTATAAGTTTTATGATTTTTACTAGCTTAACCTAAAAGTTAAAATTAAATAAAACACTAAAAACCTTACCGTAATATAATATATAAGAAAAAATTTACAGAATTATATAAATGGAATAAGCAGATTGGTTAAAAAATGGCTCCAGATGAAGAATCTGATGAAAGAAAATCAGAAGAAATGGAAGAAGAACCTCAGAATGAATTAGAAAAAGACTTAGATTCAGAGAAAGAGACTGAAACTGAAACTAAAACTGAAGCTGAAGAAGATTTAAAGAGTAAAGGAGAATTAGATACAGAAGCAGAGTTAGATCGATTAAGATTCAAATATAGAGGGTATACTCTTGAAGAATTGAAGAAAATGAATATGGATCAATTCATACAATTATTACCAGCTAGAGCGAGACGATCTTTAAGACGAGGTTTACCTCCTCGACAAAAGAAATTACTCGAAAGGTTAAGACGTGCATATCGCGCTAAAAAGAGAGGTAAGGATTTACTCACAAGAACTCATGTAAGAGATATGATAATCTTTCCAGAAATGGTTGGACTTAAAATTGGCGTGTATAACGGAAAAGAATTTGTTACAGTTGAAATTAAACCAGATATGATCTCTCACTATCTTGGAGAGTTTGCTCTTACTAGAAGAAGAGTACAGCATGGTTCACCAGGGATTGGAGCCACAAGAAGTTCAAAATATGTTCCATTAAAATAAAAATAATTAATATGAGTTGATAATAAATGCCAACTTGGGGTTATTCTTTTTCAGAACAAAAATATGATACAGAAAGATTAGCAAAAGCGTCTGGTCGAGATATCAGAATTAAGCCAAAACAAGCAAGAGAAATTTGTGCTGTAATAAAAGGAATGAAAGTAGATCAAGCAAAAACCTATTTAGAAAAAGTTATTCGCTTAGAACAATCAGTGCCATTTAGAAGACATAAAAAAAAAGTAGCACATAGAAGTGATTTAAAACAATTTAAATGGTATGCGGGTAGTTATCCTCAAAAAGCAGCAGCTAGAATATATGAAATTCTCTCATCTGTAGAATCAAATGCAGAATATAAGGGATTAGATATTGATCTCTGTAGAATTATTCATGCTGCAACACATAGAGGGAGAATAATTAAAAGATATATTCCACGTGCTCGTGGACGTAGTACAGCTAAATATAAGCACTTATCACATGTAGAAATTGTCATTTACGAATTCCCAAGTTGAAATTTAGAATTATTTGAATAATATTATAAATGAAAAATATTGATAAAAAATGAGCCCATTAGTAAAAAATTTTATTGAACAAGGAATTAAGTTAATGCAAATAAACGAATACTTACGTTCAGAGTTAATTCGTGCAGGATTTGCTGGAGTAGAATTACAACGTACCCCACTAGGCGTACGAATAACATTAAAAACTTCACGTCCTGGTTTGGTAATTGGTAAAGGAGGTAAACGCATTCAAGAGATAACAGACGTACTTCAAGAAAAATTTGGGCTTGAGATGCCTCAGATAGAGGTTGAAGAGGTTGCAGAACCAGATCTTGATGCTCAAATTATGGCAGAAAGGTTAGCTTATTCATTAGATCGAGGAAGACACTATAGA
>JABAHP010004850.1_pt4 | contig 13857 bp, 12 predicted proteins | sample 7062081 | NCBI WGS metagenome assembly JABAHP01 (sample SAMN14534357, study PRJNA622989) | marine sediment metagenome | biome: marine biome [ENVO:00000428]; feature: marine pelagic biome [ENVO:01000023]; material: deep marine sediment [ENVO:00002113] | place: India: Gulf of Kutch | collected... | reverse complement strand
CGGGTCGCTTTGCTGGCAGCAGTTATGGAAAAACAGCTTGGTATGCATCTAATGGGTTATGACATTTTCATGAATGTGGCCGGTGGGGTCAAGGTGGTTGAGCCGGCGGTGGATATGGCCATCGTATCAGCAATCGCTTCCAGTTTTTTGGACAAACCCATAGCACCCGCGACGGTGGTCCTGGGAGAGGTGGGTCTTACGGGTGAGGTCAGAGCTATTGGCCAAATTGATACCCGGGTTGCTGAAGTTAAAAAAATGGGCTTTAAGCGCTGTCTGGTGCCGGATGGAAATATTAAACGCATCCGCAATCTAGATGGGATAAAGGTAACCGGGATAAAAACCGTTTCCGAAGCAGTTGAAATGCTTTTTTGATATGCGCTAGTTCACCACGGAGAACACGAAGAAGCACCAAGATTAACGTAAAATTATTTTCGCTTCGTGAACTTCGTGGTAAATTTTATCAATGTTTATAAAGGCGGGCGGCTATGTTTTTAAAAAGGGGTTGATTTAAAGAATGTATTTTTCAGACAATCAACCCGCAACCCGTAACACAGAACCCGCAGCCAAATTAAATGAAGCGAGGCCCCAAAAAGAAGCAGCGGTGGAAGGATCATTATTCCGAGCAGGCCAGAAAGGAACGTTATCCGGCCCGATCGGTGTACAAGCTAAAAGAAGCCCAAAAAAAATTTCGTTTCATTAAAAAAGGCGACCGGGTTCTCGATCTGGGATGTTCGCCGGGTTCCTGGCTGCTGTATGCCGCCGAGCTGACCGGCAAACAGGGGCGGGTGCTCGGGATCGATCTCAAACCTGTTACCTGTCAGATGCCGCCGCAGGCCGAAACACTTACGGCAGACGTTCTGACCATCGATCGGGCCTGGTTTGAAAAGCAAGACTTGCTGAACAACTTTGATGTTGTTTTGAGCGACATGGCGCCGGCAACCACCGGCAATAAAATGCTGGATGCAACCCGGTCGTTTCAGCTGTGTGAGGCAGCTCTGAATGTTGCCGAAATGGCCCTGAAACCTGGCGGGTCGTTTATATGCAAAATTTTTCAGGGTGAAGAATTTAAGACATTCTCAGGATCCGTTAAAAGCCGATTTCGCACCCATCGCATTTTTAAACCCCAGAGCAGCCGCAAAGAGAGCAAAGAAATATTTCTGGTCGGTATGGGATTCAAGTGAACGAATTTAACGGATGATTAAACGCCTCAGGCCGGCAATCCATTTGGAATATTGGAATGCTGGAATGATGGGTTTTGGAAAGATGGAACAGCGAAATATGGTCTTTTAGAAACATTATTCCATAATTCCACTATTCCATTATTCCGTTTTCAAGAAAAGAAAAACGCTATATAATTCTGCTGATTTCTATAATATCATAAGGTCTGCGTAGGAGGGATCATGTCTGGTCATAGCAAATGGTCAAGCATTAAACACAAAAAGGCCGCTACAGATGCCAAACGGGGAAAAATATTTACCAAGCTGATCAAAGAAATTACGGTGGCCGCGCGTATGGGTGGCGGAGACGTTGAAGCCAATCCACGTCTCAGATCGGCCATTCAGGCGGCTAAAAGCGAAAATATGCCCAAGGATAATATTGAGCGCGCCATCAAAAAAGGCACCGGCGAGCTAGAGGGTGTCAATTACGAAGAAAGCATTTATGAAGGTTACGGCCCTGGAGGGGCGGCCGTTCTGATCGAATCCCTGACCGACAACAAGAATCGAACCGTGGCCGATATTCGTCATATCTTCAGCAAAGCCGGTGGCAATATGGGTGAAAGCGGATGTGTGGCCTGGATGTTCGACAAGAAGGGCTACATTGCGGTTGAAAATAAAGCCGTGGATGAAGAAGCCCTGATGGAGGCAGCGCTGGATGCCGGGGCCGAAGATATTCGCGAGGATGACAGCAATTTTGAAGTCATCACCGCGCCGGGAGATTTTGAGGCGGTCAAAGCAGCCATTGACAGCGCAGCCATTCCTTATATCGTGGCCGAAGTGACCATGCTGCCGCAATCAACCACCTTTTTAAAGGGCAAGGAAGCCGAGCAGATGGTCAAGCTCATGGAAGCTCTGGAAGACTGTGATGATGTCCAGAAGGTGTATACCAACGCGGATATACCTGAAGAAATCGTCAACAGTATCTAATAATTAGCCACAGACCCACACAAAAAATTGGGCTAACCGACTTTGGCTGGCCGCAAATTATACTCACTTTACGAGATTATCAATAAATTAATTTTCGAATCAGAAACGAAAAGGGCCGTTTCTGATCGGAAATTTTATTCGTCGATTTGGATAACATCCACCCCCTGCGGGATTTCAAAGCTGAACAGTGAGTCATCCAGATTACCATCAAAGACAAAATTAAGCAGATCGATGCGGGTTTCATCGCCGTAAAAATTCAGGGTGACGATCTGCAGCACATTAAACGTTTGTCTGGAAACCAGCAGTCGGATCTCTGATATGTCTAAAGTTTTTTCCAGCGGGATTAGTTTCAGGTGATGGAACAGGTCTCTTTCCTCCGGTGGGCCCTGCTCCAGGGTAATATCAAATTTTTCCCGGATCACGCGGATGTCTGACAGAAAACTGGCGCCTTTGCCGTCCCGAAAAAAGGTGGGGGCATTGCCGGTCATAACCTGATTGTCTGCCGGCCGATAGATCCACAATTTATCCGCATCGGTAATAATGATTTGTTTCTCCGGTTTTTCGTACTCCCAGCGCATCATGCCGGGGTATTTGATATAGACCCTGCCGTTGGCCATATCCGTAATATCCATGGCCTTGAGGGTGGATTTTTGGATAAAGTCGGCACTAAATTTTGAATTTGCATATTTGTTCTCCACCCGTTCCAGAATCTGTTCCACTGTAAAGTCGCTGCTTGTGGTTGCTGCTGCGGAATTCTTTTGTCCGCTGGAGAGAGTGAGCACCAGGGCAGCGAGCAGAAAGGCTGTAAAACCCATAAAAATTGTAGTGACTGATCTCATATCGCATCCCCCCAATGTCTATCCGAGTTTTTAAAATCAGCTAAGCCTGTAACGCCTTCTGTGCTTTTAAATTTGCTTCACAGATGGAATATTGGAAAGAAGGAAAACTGGAATGCTGGTTTTTCCAAAATTCCAATATTCCTATACGAGTAAACTCTCAGCCCAGTTTTTGAATGAGCTTGTTAACACCTGAATTTTGCACGAGTCGGAGGCTTTCATAAGCAAGGCATTTCAGGGCGAAGCTATAGTGATCTATGCTTCGCCCTNNAAGCCTCCGGCTCGCCCAGCGGGTGAAAATCAATGCGATAAAATGATCTTTATCCATTATACTAAACGGGTCTTTTGTTGTATTTCTATAATTTGCTTGACGTGCTGCCGTTAAAAGCATCCAATATTTCGCGTTAATTTTCATGCAAAAATCAGGTAATATCTTCCGTGCCTACCAGCGTGATGGATTGCCCGTCAGCGGGCATCAAATCAAAAAAATCGCTTTTGCCGAAAACCGAAAGGCTGATTCGATCGATCATCTGGATCTTTTTACGGGCATCGGCTTTATCCATGTTGGCAATACGGGTCCCGCCTAGCAATAGCGTCTCCACATTGTGCTTTTTCAGCTGCTTTTCCAATTTGGTCGCTTTTTGCAGACTCTGAAAATAGATTTTTTTATAGGTCATCAGCCCCTTAAATATATCCGATTGATCGTCAAGCTCTCCCAGAAAGCCTAAGGTAAAATCAAGATATTCAAAAAACGCATCGTCCCCGGTTTCCATTTTTTCAAAATACGATTGCAAAAATAAAATTTTATGGGGCGCGCCAATCGGCCGGGCATTGCGAAACCTGACTTTGCATTGGGTTTGAAAAGGGCCTGCCACGTGCTGCTTGATGGCCGCTCCGATTTTCGGATCCAGCGATCTTGTCAGATTCAGGCGTTCCATAAATGCGTTGACATGGGTTGGGGTGACCTTCATTTTCAAGGTGCCCCGGCCGTCACTGAAACGAAAACGGGTTTGAAACAATTGGCTGCAGATTTGTGTCTGGATAGCGCTTTCATCCTCTATCTGAAGTCGCGTATCTTCCAGCAGTTCTTCTAATTGCATTTGCACGGATTCATCCGGAAAAAAGAGCAGCTCCATCAGCGAATCGGTTTCGCAGCTGGATTCATCCTGCAATAACTTATCAAGCTCCTCGATGTTCGGATGTGAAAATGTTGAATCGATATAATGCTGCGTATCCGCGTTAATTGCCAGCCCACCTTGCAGAATATCGATAATCTTATCTGCAATCTGCTTATGTATATTTTCCGGTGTCATTAGAATGTCTATTAACCACGAAAACACGAAAATTTGAAAGCACGAAATTTATGCTAAGTGTAGTTTCTCTTTAGATATACTGAGCTAGTTTCATCATTAGCTCATGTTTTTGCAGCCCCCCGGGCATGCTTTCTTTCACCTGACCGTTATCAAAAATAAACAGAAAAGGCACGCTCATGATATTGTATTTGTTCGCCAGCATGGGGTTACCATCGATGTTGACCTTGCCCACCCGAACTTTGCCTTTTGACTGAGCGGCAAATTCATCGATGATGGGCGTTACGGCCCCGCAGGTCGGGCACCAGGGCGCCCAGGCAAACAGCAGCACCGGCAGCGGGGATTTAAGCACTTTAGCCTCAAAATTGCTGTCGGTAATCATCAGCGGTTGGGGCTCAGACAGTGCTTCGGTTTTTAGCGCAGCACCGCACTTGCCGCACCTGGCGCCGGCGTTAATTTTATCGGCCGGAATTTTATTTTTGGTCCCGCATTCCGTGCAGCGCAACTTGACGGCTTCGCCTGCTGCGGTTTTCTTTTGTTCCGTCGACAACAGCTTGTGACACTTTCCGCACTTAGCGGCCGTACCGATCTTATCGGCCGGTATCCGATTGGCCGCGCCGCATTCAGAACAATGAACAATATGAAAGTTTGCCTGATCCATCTCCATCCTCTCAACATGTTTTTACAATTTTTTCTAAAGTAAGGACTCAAAAATTTGTGTAAAGGACGACACGATAGCAAATTTCTAAATTAACGCACTGAAACTATTGTGTAAGTTCAAATTAGCTTTATTTGGAGTATTGGAGTGGTGGAGTATTGGAGTGCTGGGTAAGATCAAATGAAAAGGACACACCTTCAAAAACCATTACTCCATAACTCCAGTACTCCATCACTCCGGTTTTTTTTAATCCATCACCCCATATGCTTTCAGCTTTTTATGCAGGGTTTTACGGGTGATGCCCAGTCGGCGGGCGGTCTCGCTTTTGTTGCCGCCGGCTGCTTCAAGGGTGCTTAAAATGGCTGCCTTTTCGATTTCTTCCAGAGGCATATCGCCTTTCATGTAAAGCGGATCCGTATCGGCCGAATTCTGACCGATCGTTGCATTCATAAACGAAAAATCGCTGACGTCCAGGTAATGGGTTCGCGCCAGTACAACCCCGCGTTCAATTGCGTTCATCAATTCACGGACGTTTCCCGGCCAATCATAGCGGATTAAATTGTCCATGGCTCTGGGTGTAAATCCTTTGATCTCTTTGCGGTTCTTGGCAGCAAACGTTTCAAGAAAATGCTGGGCCAGGAGCGGTATATCTTGTTTTCTGTCCGGTAATGGCGGCACTTCCAGTTCGACCACATTCAAGCGGTAGTAAAGATCTTCGCGAAACTCGCCTTTAAGGATTTGCTCCTTGAGATCCTTGTTGGTGGCGGCAATTACACGCACGTCAACCTGAATCGTATCTTCACCACCAACGCGATTAAATTCTCTTTCCTGCAGGGCCCGCAGTAATTTAACCTGCATCATCAGCGACATTTCGCTGACCTCGTCCAGAAGCAGCGTGCCGCCATGGGCCTGGGAAAAGCGCCCCTCTTTGCGGCGGTCGGCCCCGGTAAAGGCGCCTTTCTCGTGTCCGAAAAGTTCTGATTCCAGAAGCGTTTCCGTAATGGCGGCACAATTAATCTTAACAAAAGGGCCGTCTTTTCGCATGCTGTTATAATGAATGGCACCGGCGATCAGTTCTTTGCCGGTTCCGGATTCGCCTGAAATTAATACGGTGGCTTCAGATGCTGCCACCTGCGCTACGGTTTCTAAAAGTGCTCGCATGGCGGGGCTTTTGCCAATAATGTTTTGGCTGTCAAATGTTTGCCCCAGCGTTTCTCGCAGCATCCGGTTTTCTTCCTTGAGCCGCGTGTGCTCCATGGCCCGATCAATGGTCAGGCGCAGTTTGTCAAAATCGAGCGGTTTGGTGAGATAATCATGAGCCCCCTGCTTTAATGCGTCAACCGCAGTTTCGACCGATGAGTAAGCGGTCATGATAATCACCGGTATGGCCGGATTTACCGATTTGATGACTTCTAAAGCTTCCAGACCAGAAACCTTGACCATACGAACATCCATTAAAATCAGGTCAAATGAAGAGGCTTTTGCTTTTTCAATGGCAGTCGACCCGTCATCTGCTTCTGTGACGGCATAGCCCCAGCCGCCGATCAGGGTCTTTAGCATCGTGCGATGGGCACTATCATCATCGACAACTAAAACGGTGCTTTTTTCAGTCATGGCGCTTACTTTCTTTTGCATCGGGTATCGTAATTGTAAAGGTGCTTCCCCGGCTTTTTTCACTTGTCACTTTTATACTGCCGCCCATGGCCTCGACGATATTGTGAGCGATGGCCAGCCCCAGACCGGTGCCACTTGACTTGGTCGTAAAATAAGGATCAAACACCCTGGAAAGATGTTCCCCACTGATGCCACAGCCGGTATCGGAGACTGCAATATGAATGTCGCTGTTTTTATCACTTGATAAAAGATCCACCGTTAGTTTGCCGCCTGCTTCCATGGCATCGATGGCATTCAGGTATAAATTCAATAAAATCTGGTTGATGCGATCCGGATCGATATAGGCTTCATCTCGCCAGGCGTTATTTTGAACCTGAACCGAAATTTTTTTCTCGGCGGCCCGGTCTCCAATCAGCTTGATGGAATCTGCGATGAACGACGGTAACGAAATTTTTTGCGGCTTTATCGTAATGGGCCTGGAAAATTCCAGCAGCTGCCCCACAACCCGGTTGAGGCGGTCGACTTCCTGAATCATAATCGTTGCGGTCTGTTGATCCTGCGGTCGATCGGGATATCTTTCTTTAAAATAGGTGGCAAAACCTTTGATGGAGCTCAAGGGGTTGCGGATTTCATGGGCCACCCCGGCCGCCAACCTACCAACCGTAGCCAGGCGCTGGTTGCGGGCGATTTCCCGTCTGAGTGCGCGTACCTCGGTTAAATCTTTAAACAGCAGGATATTGCCCACAAAATCATCATTTTCATCCTTAATGCTGCTGGCCCCGATTTCCAGGGGGACTGTTTTTCCCTCAACAGTCGTACATTCGATTTCTTTTTCGATAATGTCATCGTGGGTTTGGGAATGGTTGATCTCTTTCAGTAGCTCTGCCGGAAGATATTTTGAAGCCGCCTGACCCATGACCTCCGGAGCCGAGCATTGCAGGATGGCCTCCGCCCCCTTGTTGAAAGCGGCAATATTACCCTGATGATCCAGGGCCAATAGACCGATGGGCATATTTTCCACGACATTATCTGAAAAGGCCTTTATCCGGAAGAGCGATGCCCGTGTGGCTCGGTAACTTTGGGCCAAAAACAGGAGCGTAAATCCGGCAAAACCCACCAGCAGCAAAATGGCCCCCATGATAACAGCATGCCGTACGTCTGCTTTGTGTGCTTCTTCAACGGATCGCATGTCCAGACCTACGAAGATAATTTGAGCCAGATCTGCGATCGTTTCATTTTTTTGTTCTTCAGATTGCCATTGCCGGCCCATCATTCTCTGGTGCCGTCGCATCATCCCCATTCCACGGGGCGGCCCGGTCGGTATGAATTTGCGGTACACCTCAAATACGTTTTGTCCATCGGGTGCGGAGATTTGACGCCACTGCAGGTTTTTGGTGCCGGATATTTTTTTTAGATCCAATCCGTCACCATGGATGCGGCCGATTTGCTCGGGATTGCTATGGGCAAGGGCCTTGCCGGTCTCATCGGCTACCATCAGATACACGATATCGGGTTGCTGGGCCGTCTCGGCCAGCAGTTGCTGAAGTTGAAATCCGCCCCATTGGCGGCCCATCATCCCGGTCCGGGTACCGGCCTCGAATGATCGGATCAAGGCCGCCCCTTTTTCCAGCAGCAGATGAATGCTTTTTTCTTTCTGGCGGTTGATGTTTTCAAGGGTAATAAAGACCACCACCGGCAGTAGCACCGCCACAGCTCCGATCAAAACCCAGGGCGGAACCCCGGTCCAGAATTGTCTATATTTTAAGCGATCAAACATGATGAAATTCTAAAGCAAATCAAATACCACTGTATCAGCGTTATTAAGCTAAAGAGCCTATATTGAAAATTCTCACGCAAAGGCGCAAAGACGCCAAGAGTATTTCTAATAATATCGGTTTCTTTTGCGGGCTTAGCGGCTTTGCGAGAGTATTGACCATATCAAAGCTCACATTCATATTCAGATAAAGTCATTTTAGACATTATGAATTCGTGTACAAAATACCCATTTATCAGAATCTAGCTGGATACATAGTATCCATTATTTGGCTTTATTCAACCGCTAAGATTCATAAATGATGAACGTTAAATAAGCTTTAAAAAAATAAAAATATTAAAATCAAGAGGTTATAAGATTGTTGGCTCACATTATCAACTTTGGCACACGACTTGCCATACAAGTATGGCAAAAATGAATGACTCAGAAATTTCAGTAACTAATAACCAATAACAATTAACTAATAACAATTCAAAATTTATAATTAAATTTTGAATCCGGGAGGTAAAAAATGAGTTTCAGCAAAACAGGTAAAATTTCTGTGTTAGTTATCATTGTGGCTGTTTTTGCAATTGCAGCAACCTCGTTTGCCGGCTGGGGCCGCGGTGGCGGCAGAGGCTGGGGCGGAAATTGCTGGGGCCCGGGCGCAGGTTACGGACAAAGAGGTTATGGCGGACAGGGCTATCAAAGCAACCTGAGCGAAGAAGAAATAGCGAAGCTGAATCAAGAACGGCAGGCCTTTTTTGAAGCCACTTCCGATCTCAGAGAGAAGCTGTATCAAAAGGAGCTCGAGCTGCGCAGCGAGCTGGCCAAACCGGAACCGGATGCCAAAAGATCTGCCGGGATTCAGAAGGAAATATCCGGTCTTAAAGGCGAACTGGATCAAAAACGGCTTGATCATCGCATTAAGATGCGAAAGGATTTTCCCCAATTCGGATATCGGGGCCAGGGCTATGGTCGAGGCGGCCGCGGCATGGGCCGCGGCATGTACGGCGGTGGTGACTGTTATGGTGGCGGTGGCGGTTGCTGGAATTAATTCCGCAATTTAAACCGCAATACAATCGACGGGGGGCATTTTGCCCCCCCTTTCATTTTAGTTAGTTGCCATTTTTGTAAATCAGAATTTCTTAGCGTTGATGCTAAATTTCTACCCGCATCATTTTTTCATACTTGACTCAGCAGCCCTTTTTCATTATTTACCTACTGATCCCTAACAATGCCTCCTTTTTACCAGCTTCCGACCACATGTAAAAGCATTGGCCTTTAGAAGATAGACGGGCTTGATGTAAGAAGATTTTTTTAATTGCTCATATGCAATTAACAAATTCCAAATATCAAAACCACATGCCATTTTTTTTGTTAAAAGAAACGGTTTGGCAATTAAAACTGATTTTACATCCAAGAAATCTACACGACATCATTCATACTTCAAATCTCGCCAACAAAAAGAAAGAAAGGAGGACAAAATGAGAAAGAAGATCCTGGCCACAACCATTTTAGCCATTTTTGCATTGGGGCTGTTGATTTTGCCGATCCTTGCCGGGCAAGCACAGGCTGCGGATAAAATCGGCTGGGTCGGTCCTGTTTACAAGGAATTATCCGCCAGCCTGAACAAGGGGTTCAAGGAATACTACAAAAAGACCTACGGCAAGGACGTGGAAATCACGTTCGTGCGGCCGGGCGGATGGCCGGTCTGCGTGGACAAAGTCAGAGCATGGGGCGGCAAACCGGATGCCGACATTTTCCTGGGCGCCGGCGCTCCGGCGCATGAAGTTTTGAAACAGGAGGGTCTGATCGTCCCCTACAGGCCAAAGGATTGGGATAAGGTTCCCGCCGAATGGCACGGCATGAAGGTAAAGGATGAAGATGATTATTGGACCTGTTTTGCGCCCTGGATCGTCACCAATCTTTACAACGAGAAGGTTTTGAAAAAGCTAAGGCTGCCGCCGCCCAAAACATGGCACGATCTGCTCAATCCCATTTACCGGGGTAACGTCGTTCACACTCTGCCATATGCTTCGGGCACCATGCACGAAACCATCGAAATTCTTTTGCAGGCATTTGGGGAAGAGGAGGCCTGGCGCTATCTCAGATTGCTGGCCGCTCAGCTGGCCCGCTTTTCCACCGGCAGCACCGATACGACCCAATTGACAGCCCGTGGCGAAGTTCCCATGGGGATTGCACAGCCACAAATGAACGCCATGGCGGCACGCAAAGATGGTTTTCCGGTGCGGGATTTACTCCCGGAAAAAACCATCCTGGTTCCTGAGGCCGTGGCATTACTCAAAGGCGCACCTAACGAAGAGGTCGGCAAAATTTTTCTGGACTGGTTGTTCAGCATGGAAGGGCAGAAATACGTTCTGGAGGGCCGCTACTTTGCGGCCAGAACAGACCTTAATTTTTCCGAATTGGAAAAAGAAGGTTTCGAAATGGCCACCCATGCCAAAAAGGCCCTGGGTGTTGATTCATTCTGGGAGTTGAAAGTTGACTTCATCGAATATGACCTGGATTTAGCGACCAAGCGCTGGGATGAGGTCAACAAGAAATACGAAATGGAAATCTATCGCAAGTGGGGCGAGCTTAAAGGCAGCCTGTTTTTGATCGAGGAAGTTGAGGGCGAAATCGAGGCGGCCAAAGCCCAGCAGAAAGATGTGACAGCTGCCGAGGCCAAGATCAAAGAAGCCCGCAAGCTTTTTGAGATCGATGGTGCCTATGCGGCTGCCCGTCTGGCAGCCACCGAAGCCCGTGCGGTCTCTGCTGCTGTCGTTGCCGCTGCGGCTCCTGCTGCTAAGCCGGCCCCTGCTGCCGAGGCTGAAGCCGAGATACCATTAAAAATTATCTTATTGCTTGTATTGGCTATGTCGATATCCATAATAGCCATTATCGTAGCGTTTCAAAGGCGTCATAAGTAGTCAATCATTGTAGCACAGCCCGTAGCGCTTTGAGCTCGAATGAAAGGCCCGCCCTCTTAAATTTTGTTCTGCCATCCTTATCAGAGATTGAACAGGGCGGGCCTTGACCTTTTGTCCATTTACCATGCAGTCGACACGTAAGGAGGTGAGATGTCGCGCGGCAACATCTCTCTGGCAGCATTGCTGTGGTTGATCATTGCCTTTTTTGTCATTTATCCACTCTCATACCTGGTGGTGGAAAGCTTTAAAATCTCCGCCACCGGCGGTTGGGGCATCAACAATTATATCGAATTTTTCAAGGACACTTACTACCTTAAGACCTTTGGCAATACCTTACTGCTGAGCACGCTGCTGCTGGTGACGACCACTGTGTTTGGTGTCCCCCTGGCATATATCCTGGCGCGGTACCGCCACCGGGGCAAGACCATTTTCACGGCCCTGATTCTGCTGCCGATTGTCCTGCCCGCCTTTGCCGGTGTGTTTGCATTCATCATCTTTTTCGGCAAATATGGAACCATAAATCTGCTGTTGATGGATTACGGGTTGATCGACGAGCCCATCAATTTTATCTACGGGCGCCACGGGCTGGTGTTCATTCAGGCTCTGCACATGCTGCCCTTTATTGTTCTGGGCCTTTCTGCCGGATTTACCAACATCGATCCCTCTTTTGAGGAAGCAGCGGAAGTCGAGGGCGCCAGCGGTTTCCGGCGCTTTTTCACGATCACCTTACCGTTGTGCACACCCAGCTACATGGCGGGCGCCGTTCTCGTTTTCCTGTGGCCCTTTACCGACTGGTTGACGCCCCTGATTCTGGGGCAGGTGGATTATTTGCCTTCGGTATCCTATATCAATATCGCCTATCACTTTACCGATGTGCACCGCAAATATATGGGTATCGTGGCGGTGGTTGTCTCGGCTGTTATTTGTATCAGCCTCTTTTTACTGGCCCGCTGGTGGGTCGAGCGCCGAAAGTATACCGGTCTTTCTAAAGGGACCACCTCTGAGGGCCGGGTCATCGAGCCGAGTCGGCTGGTGAAAACAGGCGCCTATGTGTACATGGTGTTAATCGCCATCCTCGTTTTGCTGATTCCCATTGTGTTGGGACTGGCCGCCTTTTCCAGGAGGTGGGTGTTTGAGGCCTTCCCGACCTATTGGACGCTCGAAAATTTCAGGCTCATCCTGCTGGAAAGCCCGGGCCTGATTAAAAACTCCTTTCTCTTCAGCGGGATCGCCCTGATTTTCGGGATCGCCTTCGGGCTTCCTGCCGCGTATCTGATTGTGCGTACCCGCGTGCCGGGCAGGAATGCCCTTGACTTTGTGATTACGTTGATGCTGGCGTTTCCGGGGATCGCCATCGGTGTCAGCTACCTTCTGGCATTCTGGAAAGGGATACCCTTAGCCACCCATTGGATCATCATGGCGCTGGCCCTCTTTGCCCGGCGGCTCCCGTATTTTTTGCGGATGGCGCATTCCTCCTACCTGCAGCTGGATACCTCACTCGAGGAGGCCTCCGAGGTGTCGGGCGCAAGCAAGATTCGGACATTTTTTCATATCTCCCTGCCGCTGCTGCTCAAAGGCGTACTTGTCGGTGTCGTGATGTTTTTCATCATGGCCTTCCAGGAGATCTCCACGGCCATATTCCTTTATCGCGGAGGATGGGAAACCCTGCCCATCGGCATCTATTTGAACTGGCACCGCGGCATGGAGTTCGGAATTGCCGCCGCCATGGCTTTTCTGATGATTGTGATCACCTTTATCCTGCTGCTGATCATATCAAGAATCGGCGGCGGCGTCCTCAAAGCCGCCTGGGGGTCAGGGGAGCAATAGAGGTTCAAAGATTCAGGGTTCAAAGGTTCAGGTTTCCACGTTGCGGGCTGCGGGTTACGAGTTGCGCGTTGCGGGTGTGATTTTTAGGTGGTTTGAGTTTCGAGTACGAGGACGAGGACGACGACAAGAACGAAAGTATATGTGCTTGATCGTACTCGTCCTCCTACTCGTCCTCGGCTTCTTAATGGTGTCCATTGAAATAAATTGCAGATACTTAGGCAGCTGCATAAAAAGAGCGTACTGCTACCCAGAAGCAAGAAGCGAGAGGCCAGCGGCCAAAACGCTGACATCAAAACCTGAAACTACTTATTTCGAATATTGAAACGACGGTTCGAGGAGTAAAGAACGATGGCATTTATCGAGATCCAGAATCTGCTGAAGCGCTTTAAGGATGTGATCGCCGTCAATCGGATCCAGCTTGAAATTGACAAAGGCGAAATACTGACGTTGCTGGGGCCCAGCGGATGCGGCAAAACAACCACCCTGCGCTGCATTGCCGGATTGGAAAAACCGGAAGAGGGCGATATCATTATCGATGGCCAGCCCATGCTTTCACAGGGATTTGTCCCATCATCCAAAAGGGGCATCGGCATGGTGTTTCAAAACTATGCCGTCTGGCCGCATATGAAGGTCTTCAGCAATATTGTTTACGGTTTGAAACTTCAGAAAATCTCCAAGCCCAAAATCCGTGAACAGGCACAGCAGGTTCTGGAACTGGTGGGGTTGGCCGGCCTGGAAGACAGATACCCGGCCCAATTGAGCGGCGGCCAGCAGCAGCGGGT
>JABAHP010001966.1_pt6 | contig 13869 bp, 9 predicted proteins | sample 7062081 | NCBI WGS metagenome assembly JABAHP01 (sample SAMN14534357, study PRJNA622989) | marine sediment metagenome | biome: marine biome [ENVO:00000428]; feature: marine pelagic biome [ENVO:01000023]; material: deep marine sediment [ENVO:00002113] | place: India: Gulf of Kutch | collected... | reverse complement strand
CAAACTGAGTGTGGAGACAATGAAGATGATCCAGATCGAACTATGGCTGTATGGGCCACTGGCCCGCTACGCCGGCGAACAGAGCAACGGCAGCTATGCTGAACTGCACCTCGACATGCCGGCAGATACCACGATGCGTGACTTGCTGGAGCGCTTTGGCATTCCCCCCGAAGACAGAGGCATCACCTTTATCAATGGCAAGCTCGCTGCCCTACCCGGTCTCAGCGCGGACCTCGATATCGTGCTGAACGATGGCGACAGAGTGGGCATCTCGCACAACAAGAGCATGTGGCCATTCCAATACCGGTTTGGCGCCAGCCAGACCGAGGAGGTCCAGGAGACCTTTCGCCAGCGGAAGGATCGGGGCATCCACCACGCCTACACCAAGCTCGAAGAATGAGCTGGCTACGCCGCGCCAGGTGCACCGCGCCTGACGCATGGAATCGATCGTCGAAGGAAGAATCAATAGTCCAAAGGAGGTAGGGAAAATGGGAACGCTGTTGCGCATCAACATGACTGACCGCACCTACACGCTGGAGGAGCTGTCCGAGAAGTACGAGTTCCTCGCGGGTCGCGGTCTCACGTCCACCATCGTGCACGATGAGGTGGATCCGCTGTGCCACGCATTGGGCCCGAACAACAAATTAATTCTGGCCCCCGGCATGGTGACCGGCACCAACGCGCCGACGAGCGCCCGCATCTCGGTGGGCGCCAAGTCGCCTCTGACCGGCGGCATCAAGGAGGCGAATGCAGGTTCGGGCTTTGCGCCATCCCTGGCTCGCATGGGAATCCGGGCCATCGTCGTCGAAGGACAGCCCGAGAACAAGGATGAATTCTGGATGGCACACCTGACCTGGGACGGTGATGCAGGCCAGGCCAAAATCGAGTTCCTGCCTGGCGACAAATACGTGGGCAAGAATCTCTACAAAGTCTTCCCCAAGCTGTTCAAGCGCTTTGGAAAGGTCAACATCACCGGAATCGGCACCGCGGGCGAGTTCCGCTATGGCAACTCGGGGCTGGTGTTTGATGACACGAAGGGAAGGCCTGCTCGCTATGCGGGTCGCGGCGGACTGGGCGCCGTAATGGGCAGCAAGGGCCTCAAGTTCATCATCCTGGACAGCAAGGGCGCCCCGGGCGTCGAGTACGCCGACCAGGAGCTGTTCAACAAGGGCCGCAAGAAACTCACGGCAGCCCTGATGGAACACGACCTCACCAAGCCCAAGGGTGCCCTCAATACCTACGGCACCGCAGTCTTGATCAACATCATGAACGAGGCTGGCGGCCTGCCCACGCGCAACTTTTCCGACGGTCGCTTTGAGGGAGCAGCCAAGATCGCCGGCGAGGCGATCTTTGAGGGGAACAAGGAACGACTGGGCAAGGAGCTGTACAACCACGCCTGCAGCCCGGGCTGCATCATCCAGTGCTCCAACACCTGGCACAAGGAGGACGGCACCGAGCTAGTCTCCTGCCAGGAGTACGAGTCGATCTGGTCCCTGGGCGCTAACTGCGGCATCGACAGCCTGGACGTGACCGGGGAACTGATCCGCCTGTGCAACGCCTATGGCCTGGACACGATCGAGATGGGCACGACGTTGGCCGTCGCGATGGAGGGCGGCCTGGCAGACTTTGGCGATGGGGACCAGGCAATCAAGCTGCTGCGTAAGGTCGGCAAGGGCACTCCGGTAGGCCGGATCCTGGGCGCCGGGACAGCCAAAGCCGCCGACGTGCTCGGCGTCACCCGGGCGCCGGTGGTCAAAGGGCAGTCCATGCCGGCTTACGAACCCCGCGCGGTGAAGGGCATCGGCGTGGTCTATGCCACAGGCACCATGGGCGCTGACCACACGCAGGGCTACACCATCGCCCCCGAAATCGCTGGTGTCGGTGGCAAGGTGGACCAGTTCGACAGGGACAAAGCCGACCTGGCCCGTGCATTCCTGGAAACTACGGCCTTTATCGACAGCACCGGGCACTGCCTATTCATCGCCTTTGCCATCCTGGACATCGCCAGCGGGTTTGAGGGCCTTGTGGAAGAGTGCAACGGGGTCTTTGGTACAGACTGGACTATGGACGATGTGGGTCGCATCGGCAAGGAAATTCTGGCCAAGGAGCGGGCCTTTAACGAGGCGGCGGGGATGACCAGCAAGGACGACCGCATGCCCGAGTTCATGAGGATCGAGAAACTCCCGCCCCACGATGTCATCTGGGACGTGCCCGATGACACCCTCGACGCCGTGTGGGAATCGTAGCTGCTTCTGAATCGAAATCCTAGCCGCTGGGCGCCGACGGTGCCCAGCGGCTCGTTCATGCGAACCGAAGACTCATGACAACTGTCCACGTGAAGCTCTTTGCCTCTTTGCGCCAATACAAGCCCGGACTAGGAATTGGGGAATCCTTCCCCGTGGATCTGCCGGACGGCACGACGGTGCAAGGCCTGATCAGGCACCTGGAACTACCTGAGGATCAGGTCAAGATCGTCTTTGTCAATGCCCTGTTTAGGCAAATGGATCACGTCCTGGCCGATGACGACGAGTTGGGCATCTTTCCCGCAGTGGGTGGCGGCTAGAACCGCAATAGCCCCCGGCCCAACTGCAACCCGGGGCCTGGACCTATGACCTGGTCCAATCTCTTGTGGAGCTGGCCAGAATCACGGCCATGGCCAGCGATAGATACCGCGTCTCCGCGCTATCAGCCCGGGAGCTGATGATGATGGGCACCTTGGCGCCGACTACCAGGCCGGCCATGCGAGCCCGGGCAAAGTAGAGCAAGCCCTTGGCGACGATGTTTCCCGCCTCCACATTGGGCACGATCAGCACGTCGGCCTCACCGGCGATGGGCGAACTGCTTTCCTCCAGTTCTGCGGCTCGCGGCGAGATGGCCAAATCCAGGCCAAGCGGTCCATCAACCATAGCCCCCTCCACCCAGCCCTGCTCTGCCATCTTGGAGAGAGCCAGGGCATCGATGCTCGCCTGGATCTTGGGATGAACCGTCTCGCTGGCTGCCAGGATGGCTACCTTGGGCTGCGGTACGCCAAACAGATGAGCCACCTCGACCACATTGTTGATGATCTCGAGCTTCTGGTATACGGTGGGATAGACCACGACACCAGAATCGCTCAGATAGATCAAGCGATCCATGCCAGGGAGTTCAAAGATGCCCACGTGGCTCAGCAGATCGCTCCCACGAATGCCGATATGCCGGTTGAGGGCAACACTCAGAAGATCTCCGGTCTTGATCTGCCCCTTGACCACCACGTCGACCTGCCCCGTCCGCGCCAGCTCTACAACGCGTCGGGCCGCTTGCCTAGGCTCCGGTTCGTGGTACAGGGTCGCTCCCTTTAGATCTACACCCGTCTGGGCCGAGTAAGCCTCAATGGCCGGCCAGTCGCCTGCCAACATCGCCTCAACCATGCCCTCCTGCTGCGCCCGTGCGACAGCCGTAAGCACCTCAGGGTCATGCGCTCCAACCACGGCGATCCGGACTGGTCCCACCGCGCGCGCGACGGCGACCATCTCCTCAAAAGAGGTGATCCTCATCGCACACATTGCCTCTGTGACTCATACATAACGAACCTCAGGGTCGGCCTTGCCTGCTCGCTTGCTCAAGGTAGCGGACGGCCACCTCTGCCAGGATGGCTGCTCCCAGGGGCAAGCATCGTTCGTCCACATCAAAGAGAGGATGGTGGTGCCGCCGCGGGGCTTTCCCCGGTGTAGCCCCACCGAGCATGAAGAAACACCCTGGGGCCTTTTCGGCAAAGTAGCAGAAATCCTCACCGCCCATCTCGAGAGGAGCTTCTTGGACATTCTCGGCGCCCAACAGGTCCGCGCCCGTAGCTCGTACCAGCGCAGTCATCTTCGCATCGTTGACTACCGGATTGTAGCCCGGATAGATGGTCAGATCATAGTCCCCGCCCAACGCGCGGGCCACTCCACAGGCCCGCTCCATCTCGGCAAAGAGCGCCTCGCGGGTCTGCGGCTCAAAGCTGCGTATGGTGCCGGTCATGACCACCTGACCAGCCATGATATTGTCCTTGGTCCCACCCTGGATCGTGCCTACGGTCAAGACCTTGCCGCACGTCGGGTCCAGACGGCGCGAGACCACCATCTGTAGAGCATTGACTACCTGAGCAGATAAGGTGATGGCGTCGAAACCCTCGTGAGGAAACGCCCCATGAGCTTCACGCCCCTTGACAACCAGCTTGAACTTGTCGGGATAGGCGGTCGCCGGCCCTTCACGCAGGCTGATGACGCCAACAGGCAGATCAGCCCAGACGTGGAGACCGGTAACGGCATCCACGCCCTCCATCACGCCCTCGTTGACCATTCGCATCGCCCCGCTCAGACCCTCATCGTCCTGGGCCTCCTCTGCCGGCTGGAACAGGAAACGCACTTGACCGGGAAGGCGTCCTGCCGATGCCTCCTCTGCCAACAGCCGGGCCGCACCCAGCAAGCAGGCCACGTGCACATCGTGACCGCAAGCATGCATCACGCCCGGGACCTGAGAGGCATAGGGAACCTCGTTGGCCTCTTGGATCGGCAGGGCGTCCATGTCCGCTCTCAGGGCTATTCGAGGCCCCGCATCACCCAGGTCACCCACCACGCCAGTTATGCCTACGCCAGTACGGACGTTGACGCCCATGGCCCCGAGTTGGTCGGCCACTGTCTGGGCCGTGCGATGCTCTCGAAAGGAAAGCTCGGGATGGCGATGAAAATCACGGCGTGTGTCTACAAGTACAGCACTCAGTTCTTGAGCTCGTTCAAGCATTGAGCCCTCCAGGATGGGATTATAGATGGAGCGATTATAGCATGTCACAGGGCAGGGTGCAAAGAGAACCGCAGGCTCCGCGCTAGAGCACCGGCATGACGCGGCTCAAGACGAACTTGAGGTAACGGGCTTCAGGAAAGTGGACCGGTACCGGGTGATCCACGGCCTGTCCCGCCTCGTAGACGGTGATCAGCCGCCGGTCTTCCCGGCGCGCGGCTTCGGCAAGGGCCTCTCGAAAAGCCTGTGGGGAAACCTGGCTGGTACAACTGGCCGACGCAAGCAGGCCGCCCGACCGTAAACAGCGGAGGGCCAGGCGATTGAGACGAACATACGCTCGCTCAGCAGCCGGGCGGCTCTTTCGATCCCGGGCAAAGCTGGGGGGATCGAGGATGACGAGATCAAAGCGACGGCCACTGTCCCTGAACTCGTCCAACAACTGGAAACAATCCCGCTTCACGAATTCGTGTGTCCCGGGATCGAATCGGTTCAGCGCAAAGTTGCCCCTTGCTGCCTCCACCGCAGCGCCCGCGGCATCACAGGCAGTCACCCTCGTCGCGCCCCCGCGCACGGCATGAAGGGAGAATCCACCGACGTAGCAGAAGCAATCCAGAACCTCCTTGTCCCGGCACCAGGAGCCCAGGGCCAGCCTGTTCTCACGCTGATCAAAGTAAAGGCCGCTTTTCTGACCAGATTCGAGATCGGCTTGGTAGAGGAGACCATGTTCCTCCACGACGAGGTCGGAAGGAGGCAACCGCCCCCAGAGAGAGCGCAGCGCTGCACCTGCCGGCGGACGCCATAGAATCCCCTGCAGGTTTGCATGCGCATGGAGCGCCTCCGCCACCCAGGGCACCAGAGAGTCAACGCTCTCGACGTAGGTCAGAATCACGGCAAAGCGATCGTAGAGGTCCACGACGATACCTGGAAGGCCATCGCTGGCACCATAGATCCACCGGTAGGCAGATGTCGCACCAGCTCGAACCGGGGCCCGCAGTTCCCAAGCCGCGGCGACGCGATCGGCCACCCATTGCTCGTCAGGAACAGTCCGCCGGGAGAGCAGACGAACAGCAATGGCGCTGTTAGCATCCCATAGGCCGATGGCCGAGAAGCTGCCGCATCGCACGCGCACCCAGGTGCCCGAAGGCAGTTCTGGTGCAGTACGCACGTGATTTCGGTATACCCAGGGGTGCCCCTGGCTCAGGCGCTGCTTCAGCGACTCGGTCAGTTCAAGTGTGATCACATGACGCTCCAGCCAAACAACATGGTGTGCAAGTGGAACTCGGCGACATGCAGGCCAGCCCGCCTTGACCCCAGCAGATCGCCGACAAAGCTACCGCGTCTCCCTCAGACGGACGCGGTAGATAGGACTATTGCTCACCTGGATGATGTCGAACCACTCCCTCCACTCCTCTTTAAAGTCTGTCAAATAGGTGGGCAGGTACCAGTTGCTGGCAACCAGGTCATGAACCAGGTCATCCCAGGTCAGGTTTGCACCATGAGGCTCGTTCAGCACCAGGGTAGGATATAACTTCCTGATGTGGTCACGGTACCAGACAAAGGCCAGCAAGGGACCGCTAACGACCTGAACATCAGGCCTCTGATCCTCGGCATAGACCCCGTACCACATGGCAAAGGTGGGGCGATCCGCCCGGACGATGAGCAGTCCACCAGGCTGGACAGCGTCCAGCGACTGGTCAATGTACGTATGTAGTTCCCAATCATCGTCAGGCTCAACGGCGCGCCAGTGCAAAGCCATGGACGCAAGCGGAAGCAGGGTCAGGGCCACCAGGGCCACACGCTGCCAAACAGGCCGCAGCGACCGCGCCAAGCCCAGCAAGTGATAGACTCCCTCGCCCCACCACAAGGCCATCAGCATCACGACCGGCAAGAGATACATGTGCGAATCGCCTGTATCGTAAAAGAAAGCATAGAGAAACACCAGGGACATCCAGGTCAGGGCAAATACGGTGAAGCGCCGGTCCCGGCTCCACTGGCCCCAGGCCCCGATCACAGAGATCGCCAGCCCCCACCAGCCGAACTGATCGCCGAGCAATAGCGCCCAGGCAGAGATGCGACCTGGAACCTCCTCGGCCCTGAGTCCAAAGGCAAATTGCTGGTACTGCTCCCCAGTAACTACCCAAAGAAAACCTCGCCAGGTTTGGGGGTTGCCCCAGTTCACCGGCGGGCCATGCCTGGCAGCAAGGGGCAAGTAGGCATAGACACCCAGCCCAATGGCAAACAGCACTACGCCCGGCAGCACTGTCCTGGCCCGCAGCCAGTGTCGGCGCTCGGGCCACACGTAGACGAGGGCTGCCGGCGCCCAGAATAGGATAGTCAGGTGGTTGCCCAACGCCAGCCCCAACACCAACGCAGCCAGCCACAGGTACGGATCGCGCTTGTCGTCCCGCCAGCGAACGAGGAGCCAGAGCAAAAGGGAAGCAAAGAGCATCAGCAGGGCATACACCTCGGCAATCACGGCCTGCGACCAGAGGAGTGAGGAGAAGGCCAGGATCAGGGCCGTGATCGCTGCGAGAAGCAGTGGGTATCTATCGTCAGGCAGCACGCGCCGCGCAGTGCAAAAGAACAGACCAATGGCAACCGCAGCGCACACCGCCGAGAGCAGATTGACGCGATAGGCAATGACCCCGATAGGCAACTGGGTGAAAAGCCAGGCAAGCAGGGTATAGGTGGGATAGCCAGAGGGGTGGGGGACGCCCAGCGTGCGCGCTGCCGCGATCAGGTCGCCGCCGTCGGTACCGAAATTGGCGTTGGTGAGTCCCGGTGCAAGGGTTGCCAGGTACACCAGGAACGCCGTGATGGATACCACTACAGCCACCCAGCCGCCGCGGAGGCGACCCGAGAGAGCGGAGTGCAAGGAGTTGAAGCCGTCCCGAATCTTTATCGCCATACTTTTCGTCGCCTGCCAGGGTCAATACTCGACGGTGGGATTATACCACGGGGGACGCATTCCATCAATTCCGAGAGGCTGCTCACGCCGAGCTCTCGCAGCTTCCGGCAACGGGTTGATACAGGTCCAACATGAATCACCTGTTTTGCATTCTGGTCTGAGATCGAGTATAATGCGGGCCGGCTGCGAGGCAGCTTTTGGCCACGCAGGATGAGACGACTCGAAGGGGAGTTTATGGGTATGGCGCGAGCGTTGCACAGCAGAGTCTGTGATCCTGGGTCACGCGAGGCACAAACCCCAAGCTGGTAGATGCGCGCGATACCAAAAGCAGGTTCCCCTTCGAGCCCCGGGCTGGATGCAGGGGCTCTATTCATATCTGCCACGTAGGAGGACTGTTGTGGTTCAACGTAGAATGCGCGGTTCGGTGATGGTCGTGGGAGCTGGCGTGGGCGGCATGCGGGCAGCCGTGGATCTCGCCGACTCGGGATACAAGGTCTACCTGTTGGATTCGGCGCCCAGCATCGGGGGGATCGTCTCCCAATTGGGCTTTATGTTTCCCACACACGACTGTGTCCTCTGTCGGGGCACTTCGGATCATGGATACGGTTGTTCGCGTCCCTCGATCTCTCCGTTCTTACTCGATCACAGCCAACACAGCAATATCGAGATCATGACCAACAGTACCGTGGTAGGTGCTACCGGCCTGCCCGGGGATTTTCGGGTGACGGTCCACCATCGCCCTCGCTACGTCGACGTGCGTCTGTGTATCAATTGCGACGAGTGCTCCAAGGTCTGCCCCGTTGATCTCACAAGCGAGTACCAGGCCGGCCTAGTGACTCGCAAGGCGGCCTACAAGCCTTCGGTCAGGGCCGCGCCCAACGCCTATGTCATCGAAAAGGGCCCCTACTGCGAGCCATGCCGCAAATGCGAGGAGATCTGTCCCACAAAGGCGATAAACCTGGATGCGGAAGACTGGTTCGAAGAGATCGACGTGGGAGCCATCATCCTGGCAGTTGGCTACAAGCTCTACGATCCCACCCCCGCCGAGGAGCTGGGCTATGGCCGATATCCCAACGTCATGACGGGACTGCAATTCGAGCGATTGACCAGCCGCTCGGGCCCCACCGAAGGAGTGATCGAACGGCCATCGGACGGCAAGATCCCGGAACGGATCGCCTGGCTGCAATGCATTGGCTCCCGCGATCAAGAACACCCCTACTGCTCATCGATATGCTGCATGTATGCCACCAAAGAGGCAGTCCTGGCCAAACAGCGCCTGCCGGGTGTAACGTGCGAAGTCTTTATCATGGACGAGCGGGCCTTTAGCAAGGAGTACACCGCCTACTTTGAGCAGTCCAAGGACCTCTGGAATGTCGACTACACTCGGTGCCGGATCTCGGAGATCAAGGAGGATCCAGCCACCAACAACTTGATCCTGCACTTCCAGGATGAGCAAGGCACACTACGGCGCAAGACCTTTGACATGGTCGTGCTCTCGGTTGGCAGCGAACCTCCACCAAAGGCAGTTGCCCTGGCAGAGGATATGCAGATCGAGCTCAATGAATACGGGTTCTGCAAGACTGACAAATTCGAACCGGTGGACACCAGCCGGCCTGGTGTTTTCGTCGCGGGCGCCTTTGCCACACCCAAAGAGATCGCGGAGACGGTCATGGATGCCAGCGGCGCGGCGGCCCGCTGCATGGCGCTTCTCTCTGGCAAATCGGGGACAGAGACCAAAGTGGCAGAATACCCGCTTGAGAAAGACGTCAGCCAGCAAGAACCCAGGATCGGCGTATTCGCCTGCTATTGTCACCCAACAATCGATCAAGTCATCGACGTGGATGCTGTGCTGGCAGCAGCGGACAAACTGCCTGGTGTGGTCCACTCCGCGGCGCTGGCGTACGGCTGTCTCCCGGGCGGGCCGGAAGCGATCCGGGAGGCCATCCGCGAGCACGACCTGAACCGGGTAGTGATCGGCGCCTGTACGCCTCGTACGCACCTGGCCTTGTTCCATCACACAATCCAGCAGGAAGGGCTCAACCCTCAACTCCTGGAATTCGTGAGCCTGCGGGACAATTGCGCGTGGGTCCACGCCGATGATCCGCAGGGCGCAACGAGAAGGGCCAAGGAGGAGATGCGCATCGGCATCGCCCGCTCGCGCTACCTTCAGCCATTCCAGAGGGAGAGTCGCGAGTTCAACCGCTCGGCGCTGGTGATCGGTGGAGGATTGGCTGGCATGACGTCAGCGCTGGCCATCGCCGACGAGGGATACAACGTGTTCCTGATCGAAAAGAACAGCGAGCTGGGCGGCAACTTGAGAAGCCTGTACCAAACAGCAGAAGGACCGAATCCCCAGCGGCTGCTCCACTCACTCGTCAAGCGAGTGCATAGCCACGAGCGCATTGCCCTGCACTACAACACCGAGCTGATCGGCTTCGAGGGTCACGTGGGCAACTTTCGGTCGCGTCTAAGCTACGCGGGCGACGGCGACCCGGCCCATTGCTGGGAGATTGAGCACGGCTTGACAGTAGTGGCGACAGGCGGGCACGAGTACAAGGGCAATGCTTTCCTCTATGGGCATGACCCGCGCGTCGTCACGCAACTGGAGCTCGAGAAACAGCTCGTTGAGAACGTCGATGCGGCGAGAGAGCTGCGCCAGGTAGTCATGATCCAGTGCGTCAATCCCCCGGAGCAACAGGTCCACTACTGCAGCCGCACCTGTTGCACCAACACCATGAAGAACGCTATAACCATCAAGCAGATCAACCCCGACTGCCAAGTATACGTCCTATACAAAGACCTGATCACCTACGGCTTCCGCGAGGAGTACTATACCGAGGCAAGGGAACGTGGCGTGATCTTTTTGCGGTACGCCGAGGACGATCAGCCGCAGGTACAAGTCAACTACGGCCAACTCGAGGTGCGCGTGCACGACCTGATCTTGGACCAACCACTCACGTTCATGCCCGACCTCCTGGCTCTTTCGATGGCCATCATGCCCGGAGAGACTAACAAAGAGCTGTCCAGGATCCTGAATGTGCCACTCTCCAGCGAAGGCTTTTTCATGGAGGACAATCTCAAGCTCCGGCCCATGGACTTTACGCGGGAAGGGATCTTTCTCGCCGGCCTCGCACACTATCCCAAATTCATCGAGGAGACGATTGCACAGGCGCTAGCAACGGCAGCGCGCGCCATGACCATTCTGAGCAAGGATCGCCTCGAGGTGGGCGGTACGATCGCCGTCGTGGATCAGAGCAGGTGCGTTGGCTGCTTGACCTGTGTGCGTGTCTGCCCCTTTAACATTCCCAGCGTTGATCCAAATGCAGTCGGAGTTGGAGCAATCCTGGGCGCGGCCTACATAGAGCCATCTCTGTGCACCGGATGCGGAACCTGCACCAGCGAATGCCCGGCGGATGCCATCCAACTTCGCCACTACCGTGACGAGCAACTCGTGCTGGCTGACGAGCCAATCCTGGGCCAGTGGATGCCGGCCTAACTGCGGAGAGCAACCATGAGCGATCACACAGACAACGGATTCGAGCCAGAGTTGACGGCCTTTACCTGCATCTACTGCGGCAGCATGGCGGCGGATACGGCAGGGGCTCTGCGCCTGACCTATCCTGCCAATATCAAGCTATTTCGCTTTCCCTGTACCGGCAAGGTGGATGTAGAGTATATTTTGAAGGCATTTGAGGAAGGGGCCGACGGAGTGTATATCGTCGCCTGCCCCATTGGGAACTGCCACCATGTACACGGGAACGTGCGAGCGACCAAGCGGCTGGCCTACGCCCAGGAGCTGCTGGAAGGGATCGGGCTGGAAGGGGATCGTCTGGGCATCTTTTATATGTCCGGTAGTCAGGCCCACGCGTTTGCGAATGCAGCAGAGCAGATGACCGAGCGCATCCGCAAGCTAGGGCCCAGCCCATTGCGAAAGTAATCACGCGGATCGCCTGGCGAGGGGGCTGGCCCAGGTCCTGGTCAGCGACTGGCTCGCCTGGACTTGCCGGACATGTGACTGTCCCCTGGCGAGCGAAAAAGTCCCTTGACAGCGCTCTCTGTTTGCAGTATACTCGGGACGGCATAGCGTTCTTGAGCTGTGGAGATTGGACAGAATATCGATCCGGCACATTCGCCACCGTGGGTTCGTGGCACTAACCTGTTGGCAGCGTTCATGCCCGTGCGCAGTGATGCACACCGAGGGTCAAGAATCACAATAAAGGACGCCCAATGGCTGAATCGACGAAGGTCAACGCGATAGGGGCAGCGCTCGTGGTTGGGGGCGGCATTGCTGGAGTCCAAGCCGCACTGGATCTGGCCGACTCGGGGGTGAAGGTATTCCTCGCCGAGCGCGAACCCGCCATTGGCGGCAAAATGGCGCAGCTCGACAAGACCTTTCCCACCAACGATTGCGCCATGTGCATTCTGTCGCCCAAACTGGTGGAGGCGGGCCGGCATCGCAACATCGAGATCCTCACCAACTCTGACCTGCTCCGCCTGGATGGCGAGGCAGGCCAGTTCACCGCCACGATCCGTCGCCGTCCCCGCTACATCAGCCTCGAAGATTGCACAGCCTGCGACGACTGCGCCCAGGTTTGTCCCGTTACGGTTCCCAGTGAGTTCAATGAGGGCCTGTCGAAACGCACAGCCACCTACAAGTCCTACCCGCAGGCCGTGCCCAGCGCGTACGTCATCTCCAAGAAGGGCACCAGCCCCTGCAAGTTCACCTGCCCCGCAGATACAAGTGCCCAGGGCTATGTTGCCCTGATCGCCGAACAGCGATACGAAGAGGCGCTGGAGGTGATCAAGCAGTACAATCCCTTCCCTGCCACGGTGGGCCGCGTGTGCCACCACCCATGCGAAGATGAGTGCAACCGGAGCAAACTGGACAGCCCCGTCGCCATTTGCGCCCTAAAACGATTCGTCGCTGACACCGTTTATGACAAGTGGGCTCGCGAAGGCAGACCTGCCGAGGACAGAGAGCTACACCCCTACCCCGAGGCGCCGACCGAACTGCCAGCGGAGGATAGGCGACGGGTGGCAGTAGTTGGCGCTGGCCCAACAGGATTGACCGCAGGCCACTTTTTGGCGCGGATGGGCTATCAGGTCACCATCTTTGAGGCTCTGCCTGTAGCCGGGGGGATGGCCCGGGTGGGCATCCCTGCTTACCGCCTGCCGCACGAGGTGCTCAACTACGAGATAGACGAGATTCTCCGGCTGGGTGTGGAACTCGAGCTGAACCACCCCATCCGCGACATCAACAAGCTATTCGACGAAGGATTCTCGGCAGTATTCCTGGCAATTGGGGCCCACGAACCACAAAAGCTCCGCATCCCCGGCGAGGACGATGCAGGAGGCATGTTCCATGGCGTGCCCTTCTTGCGCTCGGTGGCTCTCGGCGAAGAGGTGCGCCTGGGCGACCGGGTGGCAGTGGTTGGAGGCGGTAACACAGCCATCGACACAGCTCGCACGGCCAGGCGGCTGGGCTCGAGAGAGGTGACCATCGTCTACCGCCGCACGCGAGCCGAGATGCCCGCCAACGAGTGGGAAATCGACGAGGCGCTGGAGGAAGGCGTCAGCCTGGAGATCCTTGCCCAACCTGTGGAGGTGATTTCTGAGAACGGGCATGTATCAGCGCTGCGCTGCGTGCGCATGGAACTGGGCGAGCCGGATGAAAGCGGGCGAAGGCGCCCCATCCCCATTGAGGGCAGCGAATTCGACATCGCCTGCGATGCGTTGGTCGCCGCCATCGCGCAAGCCCCGGAAATCAGTTTCCTCGACGAGGATCACGGGCTGCAGATCACGCGCTGGGGCACCTTTGACGTCGACGACGCGACCCTGGAAACCAACCGGGAAGGGATCTTTGCCGGTGGAGATGCAGCGGCGGGTCCCGGAGCCCTGATCGAGGGCATTGCCGCCGGCAGGCGTGGCGCGCTTTCGATCGACCGCTACCTTCGCGGCGTGCCGCTCCTGACTCCCCGAGAGCTGATCCCCCTACCCACGACCGAGCTGAGCGATGCGGAGATAACGGGTATGGTCGCGCGGGGCGAAGTAGATACCAGCCCGCGGGTGGAGACACCCAAGACTGCTGTTGCAGAGCGCGTGGGCGACTTTCGAGAGGTTGAACTCTGCCTGAGCGCAGAGCAGGCGCTGGCTGAAGCACAGCGTTGCCTGTCGTGCGGTCTCTGCTCCGAGTGCTACCAATG
>JABAHP010012900.1_pt1 | contig 13870 bp, 5 predicted proteins | sample 7062081 | NCBI WGS metagenome assembly JABAHP01 (sample SAMN14534357, study PRJNA622989) | marine sediment metagenome | biome: marine biome [ENVO:00000428]; feature: marine pelagic biome [ENVO:01000023]; material: deep marine sediment [ENVO:00002113] | place: India: Gulf of Kutch | collected... | reverse complement strand
ATGTCGGAATCGGTATGCCCAGCTTTGGCCAGAGTCACGATCGTCCTGCGGTCTTCCAGACTTGTCGTATTCATCGCCACCCCTTCCCCAAGCCTTTGAGAAAAGAATGGCGCCACAGCTCTGTTCTGTCAAATCGCAGGGTGACACGACTTTATGAGACTTTCCAGGTACGACTTAATGGGACTCAACACGCACCACGTTTCAGGGCACCACCCACATCCCCAGCGGAACCTGGCTGAACCGCTCATCCATCGGCACAAGCGGAGTCATCCGAAATCGCTCGTAGGCCACCAGCGTGGCCCGCACCTCGCCGCCGGCTAGGTCCTCCGGAAGCGGCAGCAGGTGCCGGTCCACCACCCGGCTGCCCCGGATCCACTTGAGCGTCGGCACGGCCCCCAGCGCGGGCTGGTAATCGTGAGTCGCCAGCCAGCGCCCATCGCCGTCGGTCAGCCGCACGCTGGTCGCGTCGTCGCTAGTCAACGGGCGCAGCGCCACCAGCGTCACATCCACAACCATCGTCTCCCCTGGTTCGGCGGTGCGGGCCTGAGCGCCGACCATCACCATCTCATCGCCCAGGGGAACGAAGCGGGCATCGGGCGCCGGGGCAGGCAACCGAAGCTCCGCCACGGGCCAGCCCCACGGCCCGGCCGCCGGCCCCCGCTCGCTCTGCTCATCGACCGGCGCATCGACCAGCGCCAGCCACAGAGGCCCACCGACGCGGCCCTGCAGGTCAACCACGACGGTCTGGTGCACCCCCGCCGGGGTCGGCGCGAGCGAACCGGTGGCCTCCACGCCGTCAGCGCTCCGCACTCGCGCCCGCCATCCCTCCCCGACCACACCCCGCCAATGGAGATAGACCCGGAGCACGTCCGCCACGCTGCGGTCGTAGTCCACGCCCACCAGCGTGGGACCGCTGGCAAAGGGCACCGCCTGGCGGTGGAGGGTGAAGGGGGCAGATTGCAGATTGCAGGTTGCGGATTGCGGATTGCAGCCGCGAGAGACCAACCCCAGTTCGGTCAGGGTAGGGGCGGCCTCCCCATCGTCCGCTGTCAGGTTCTCAAAGCCGTCCTCGCTCACGGTATAGGCCCCCAGCGTCACGAAGTAGCGACCGGGCGGCGTGGCGGGGTAGAGCGGCAGCGCCAGCCGCTGGAAGCGCACCTCGCCGGGGGCCGCGTCGGTGCCCAGCCGCCGGTCCACCTGCGCCCGCTGGCGCCCCTCCGCGTCCATCAGCCGCAGGGTGAACGAGGGCGGGGGATCCAGTGGCCCAACCGGCTGCCAGGCCAGGACGAACTCCGCCACCTGCCCCGGATGGAAACGATCCTGCCGGAGGCTGTATCCCACCACCTGCACCCGGTCCCCGAACGTCACCCCGACCGGCATCAGGTCCGCCGCGGGCTCCGCCACCGGGCGAGGACGGAGCAGGAACCCCGTCTCCCACGGCTCGCTCGTGTAGCCGTCGAACTGGTAGAAATGGGTGAGCAACACCGGGACGCCGGGATCGGATTCCTCGATGCGCCGCAACCAGACATCGCGATACTCCTCCCCGGCCACGGGGTAGACGTAGCGCACCTCGACGTCGGGCCGGAGTCCCTCGACCTGCTGCAGATAACGCAGCGGCATGGCCCACCGCCAGTCGGCCAGGATGAGCGACCCGGCGGGAGCCGTCTCCAGCAGTGGCTCGACCGCACGGCGTGCGGTATGGTCCCCGGCCAACTCGACGAAGCTGGGCCCGTGGGCCCAGCCATTGAGCAGGCCGGCCCACAGGACGACTGCAGCCAGACAGGACGGAACGAGAAAGCGGACGCGGGAGACATCGGGCGTCGGACGCGGGACGGAGGAGAGGGCAGGGAGGAGGCCAGCGGCGATGGCGACAGGCAGGTAGGCCGGCATCAGGTACTCGACAGTCTGGGGCGCGCGGTAGGTGATGGAGACGAACGTGTGGAGCACCAGGCTGCCCGCCAGCAGGACGAAGAGCCGCCAGTCGCGCCGCAGGAGCCCCACCAGGCCGAGCAGCGCCGCCGTCAGGAGCGCGACGTTGAACTGCAGCGAGAAGAGCGTCGGCAGAAGCGCCAGCCGGTGGGGCAGGTCGGCCCAGGTGGCGAAGGCGAACATGTCGCCTGCAAACCCCCGCGCCAGGAAGTGGTGCAGGAACCCCGGCAGCGTGTCCAGCCCCTGCGGGGCCAGGGGCGCCGCCCTGGCCCCCTGGACGGGCAGGTAGACCAGCGGCAGGAGGAAACTGGTCGCGCCCACCAGCAGAGGTCGCCACCAGCGGCGGGGCTGGACGGCCAGGCGCGGATCGGCCAGCAGCACGTAGATGACGAAGAACAGGCCAACGAAAGCCAGCGGCGGATAGTGACCCCCTCCCAGGCCGAGGGCTAGCCCCAGGAGGACGAGGGCACGGTCCGCTTGCCTCTGCTCGGGCGCAGTGGCAAACCGAGAGAGTGCGTACAGGGCGAGGGCCGCGAAAAAGGCCGCAGGAGTGCGAACGTTGGCGATCGTCGCCTGGGCCCAGAAGGTGGTGGCGGTGCCCAGCGTGAGCGCGGCCGCCAATCCTCCCCCGACAGCCACCAGGGGAGAGGCGCCCAGCCGCCGGGCCCACAGACGGGTCGCCCGCGCCGCCAGCACCAGCGTGGATGCCGCCAGCAGCCCGCTCATCACGTTCAACCGATAGGCCGGCGTCCCCCACGGAAGCAAGCGCACGAACAGATGGCCGACCATCGTGTACAGCGGGTACCCGGTCGGGTGGGCCACGCCCAGCAGCGTGGCCACCAACTGGAACTCGCCGGCATCGGCGGGGAGGACGTCGGGGGCGGCGGTGGTCACGTAGACGATCAGCGCGACGAGGAACAGCGCACCGTCCGCCAGTGGCTCCACCCGCCGGGGGAGGGCGGGCCGCTCCCCGCTCAACAGCCACACCAGTGCAGTGAGAACAACCACGCTGGCAGCCATGACCGGGTCGCGCCGGGGCCACAGGACGTAGGCGAGGAGAATGAGGGCAGGCCAGAGATGGACCTGCCCCTCGACCAACAAGGTGCGTCGTTTTGTCACCCGGCGACCGAGAAGGAAACTCCCCAGCGCTCCGAGGAGGCTGGCGGCGATGGTGACGATGATGAGGAGGTGTACCGGCCAAGGCCGACCGGCAGCCTCCAGCGCGACGCGCGCCCCAAACAGCCCGGTGACAGCGCCTGGGATCCAGGCCCAGGTCAACGACCGACGACCAGCGACCGACGACCAAACCGACTTGGCTTTCATGTGGCGGGATTATACCATCCGGGAAGGTGCGGGCAAGGTCAGCGTGGGATCGGAATCAGCGCCGCGTCGTCGGGCAGGCGCACGCCATCCCCACCCGTGGCCGGCAGCCGGACGCCGGTGAGCGGATCGTACCAGCCGACGGCCAGCCGGGAAGAAGCGTTTGCACCCCCGGGCAGCGATACGGTGCGCGCGTCGCGCACCCGGTCGCCGGGTCGCCACATAGAGGTCGGGAAACCCCCGGAGAGGGGCGGACCGTCCGCGGTTGCGATCAACTGGCCATCAGCGTCGTAGAGGTGGACGAAGACGACGTAGTCCCCGGCCAACGGATTCACGCTTCGCCACCAGAACGTCACATCCATCGCCTCGCCCTCCCCCGTCACGCGCACACCGTCCAGGGCCACCGCTCCATCAAACTGGATTGGAGCCCCCAAGCGATCCCCCTCAGGGGGAGCCTGCGCCTCCGGGTTCGCGGCCCCAACGCGCAGAGGCTTGAGCACCCCCGTCTTGCCGACCGGCTGACCATCCAAGGCAAACGGCAGCCGGTTGCCGTCGTCGGCATCGTACAGGATAACCTGCACGTACCAACTCTGCGCACGGACCACATCGTCCGGTATCCGCAGCCGGTAGCGATCGACGATGACCTCACCGGGACGCCAGTGGGCCGTCGGGTAGCTTCCACCGCCGGTCCAGGTGTTGAAGTTGATCAGCGTGGCCGTCTCACCCGGCACCGCCGACACCAACTGGATGGCCAGCCCGTAATGCTCAGCGGGTTGGGCCAGCACGTGCCAATACAGCGTGAGATCGAGCGGCTCCCCTGGCTCGAAGGAGGTGCCATCCAGGTCGTAGCCCAGGAGAGCGATCTCGGAGCCAAAGCGGCCGTCAAGCACGTGCTGAGGCTGGACGTCGGCGACGGTGGTGCAGATGGGAGGTGGCGAGACTCGGGGAGCGACCACCGCAACAGGGACAACTGCGGCACTCAGTGCCAATGGTACGAGCAACGCGGGTCCCAGCCAACGGTGCCGGGCCGACCAGGCGGCCCAGCCACGACCGAGGAACCCAGCCACGCTGACCATCGCCGGGTACAGCAGGCGCCCCTTCGACGCGTGGATGACCCAGTTCCAGCGGACGTAGGCGACGCCCATCAGCCCCAGCCAGGCCAGCAACACACCCACCTGCGGCCAAGTTCTTCGCAGGCGGCGCCGATCGGCGACCAGACCCGCCAGCCCTCCCAGCACAGGCACCAGGTAGATCAGGTGAAACCCGGTCGGCAGCGCCGTGCAGCCGAAGGCACCCCACCAGGAGCGGAACAGCCCGGGAAGCTCCCGTATCAGCACCATCACCGACATCTCCCGGCGCAGAGGCAGCATCTCCAGCATAGGACGCGTGCCGGTCAGATCGCCGTAGAGGGTCCAGTTTCGGAGAAACCACCATCCAGCGATGGCGAGAAACGGGAGAACGACCAATGACCAATGACCAATGACCGGAGTCCAGCGAGAGATCGAACGTCCCCGATGTGGAGGCTCGGGTGGTCGAGGAGCGGCGGCGAGAGGGATGACCACCAGGGCGAGGGGCAGCAGCAGTGCGCCGGAGAATTTGCCGAGGGTGGCCAGGCCAATTAGCACACCCAGGGTCAGCGTGTGGGGCCAGCGCAGCCCGTCCCGCAGCAAGCGCAGCACCAGGTAGATCCCCCAGGTGGCCAGCGCCGTCACCAGGTTGTCGTTGCTCGCGGCTGCGGCGGTGAAAAGGAAGGTGGGCGTGCAGGCCGTCAGACCTGCTGCCAGCCACGCCGCCGCCGGTGCGCCGGGAAAAGCCAATCGGGCGGCCGCAAACACGCCAGCCACCGTCGCCATCCCCAGCAGCGACGACCACAGCCGGACGACGTGGAGCACCCGTACCCGGCCCGCGTACGGAAACCGCTCATCGTGGGGATCGTGGGCGAAGTAGGTGACGTTGTAGCGTGCGCCAGGCTGGGCGCAGGTCGAGTGGGGGTTGACCTCCAGCGGCATGCCAACGTCCGCCAGGCCCAACCGCAGCGGCGCGGAGAGCGCACGGACAAGGAGGGCCGCACCCGCGTAGTAGAGCGGTGGCTGGATCCCCTCGTGCTCGTAGTGGGGAGATGGCCCGGATGCGGGCACCACCGGCAGCCGACGACTTTGGAGCAGGTGGACCACGTAGTAGAAGTGGCCGATCTCGTCGGGAGCCTCAAAAGGGGGCGAGGTCGCGTTGTAGACGCTGGCCAGGAGAAGGAACAGGATCAGCAGGCCGGCCACAGCCAGGCGGCGGTGTGACGCCCAGACCGTCATCCCCTCCCCCTTCGGAGGCCCACAACTGCGCCAAGCAGAACGAGCAATGCCGACGCCCGCGCGATCCAGACCGCGGTTGAGGAAGGCTCCTGCTCTATGTGCACCGTGGTCAGAACGATAAGGTCATCGCGCTGAGGGACCCCCGCATCGTCGTACACTGGCAGGCGCGAGAGATCGGGCCAGCGATAGAGCCCCACCAGCAGCGCAAACTCTCCCGGCGGTGTGTCCCTGGGGATGGATAGATCGTATGGATCTACAACGGTAACGCCCGGTTGCCACGTAGAGGTAGGCTGCGTCCCCCGCACAGGCGGGTTGTCCTGCTGAGCGACGAGCCGCGCACTCCCATCCTCCCTTTCCTCAAGCATGTGCACGAAGACAACGTAATCCTCCGCCAGCGGCTCCAACGCCTCCCAATACAACTGCAATCGCAGCGTCTGCCCCGGGTGATAGGGCGTGGGACCGATATCGTATCCTACGAGCCGGATTCCGGGCCCGAAAGTAAAGGCAGCCGGATTCTGTGGGTCTGTAGCGGCGCGGTGCACCCACACGTATGGCATCCCGCTGAAGGACACGATGTCCCAGGCGCGCCGACGGCGATACAGGTCCACGACCTGCTCTTCCTCCTCATCCCCACCCTCCAACACATTGTTGATCCCCAGGACATACCAATCGGCCGGTGCGTCCACGCCCACCGTCTGCCCGACGAAATACTGGCGGAAGAACACGTCCTTGTGACTACCCACGGTTTGACGCTCAGCATCTGGCAGCCCGTTCAGCGTGCGGGCCGCGATATCCAATCCCTCGCCCTGCCACTGGGTAGAGATGGCTGCTACCCCGACCCTAGCCCCTCCCGCCAGTTCGTTGAAATACGTGTCGTAGTACGGATGGCGCGGCAGAACCAGGGCGGCCTGAACGAGCAACCCCAACGCGATCAGTCCATACGAGATTCGAGATCGGCGTACCGGGCTTTGGACTCTGGACCGGGGGATTGGCTCCGCCCATCCCGCCAGTCCCACACCCGCCAGGACATGCACCATTGGGAAGGCGGGCAGCAGATAGCGGGGCATCTTCTTGGCCCCCAGCACCATCTGGAGGGTGAAGGTGAAAACGAAAGCGAAGACCAGCCCCACGATCGTCCGTCTGCGGCGCGGGAGCGTCTTTCCGAACACCGCGTACAGCAAGGCCACCAGCGCAAACACCGACACCACAGGCGTGACCTTGTACGCCCAGGTATACAGATAGTAGGTGGGGCCAGGATCGCCGACGAACGCACGGCCCAGGAAGTAGATGGGGTTGGGATGGGCCCAACTGACGCGCAGCGCCGCCTGCCTGTAGACAGACGCGAGCGTACCCAAGGGGTCCACCCACATGGCCGGGAAAAGGGCGTAGTAAACGAGGGCCAGAGTCACCAGCCAAATCAGCCCGGCCAGGATGCCACGCCGCCAATTCATCGCTCGACTGACCACGACGCTCACGCCAAGACAGAGGGCCATGTAGGGCAGGAGAAACAAGGCCGGGCTCTTCGTGAGCAGTGCCAGGCCAGCCAACGCGCCCGAGAGGATCGCCCAGCGCCGACGTTTTTCGCTCACGAATACCAGTAGCGCCAGCGCCGAGGAGGACATTAGCGCCGTCAGCAGTCCATCTACGTGTAGCACCTTCGAGTTGGCGATGAAGAAGGGGTCCAGAGCCACCAGCAGCGCCGCGGCGACCGCGGCTGTGCGGCTGAACAGCCGCTCGAGCAGGAGATAGCTCAGCACAATCAGCGCCGCGATAGCCAGCGCCAGCGGCAACACACCGATGGTTGACTCCGACGCGGTGAGCGACTCAGGATCTACGTAGGGGCCATCTGTCCGCTGCTCCGGGAGCACGCCGGCCAGCCGGAGCGCGACGCCGGAGAGCCACATCGTCGTCACCCCAGGATGCTCTGAGTAGACTGTCTCCCCCCAGGCACCCTCCGTGACGCTGTGGATGAACATCACCGAGCGCACGTACCATTGGGCGGGGCGGGAGACCGGATAGATCGCGCGCGGAAAGAAAGCGACCAGAAAGATGACCAGCACCGAGAACCTCAGCCAACGCTCGCGCATTTCCTTGCCCTTCACGGGGCAATCCTCACACGCTCCAATTCCACCACACCTGCCTCAGCACCAGGCACGTCCGCCAGCACCGGCAGCCGCTCCAGGCTGGGCCAGNNGCAGGGCGTCAGGGAGTGCGATTGTCACGGGGTAGCTGAAGACAGTGCCCGGCGGCGCGATGAAGGATGGTGAGAGGTGTTCCACCAGCGGCGCATCGTGCTGTGCCGCCAGCGTTCCATCGGGAGACAGCAGGTGCACGAAGACGACGTACTGGTCGGTCAAATCTACCCCTGCCTCCCAGGCCAGCGTCACGGTCAGCACTCCTCCAGGGTGCAGGGTGCCCGCGTCCACGCCCCAGCCGCGCAGCCACACTTGGTCACCGATGTTGACCTCAAGCGCGTCGCCAGGAAGCAGGTCCGCCTGCGGGATGAAGGAGACGTGGTCGAGCACGAATGTGCCGCAGGTTGTAGGATCATCCATCCCCGCAGAACAGCCGTCAGGTGCGCGGAAGTGAAAATCATTCATCCCCTGCACGAGCGTGAAGGGGCGCGTGGTGTACGTCGTGTGCCCCTGCACGACGAAGGAATCCAGCAACCGCTCCCCCAGGTACACCTCGAGCACCGGGAACTCTAAGGGGGAATCCACAGCAAAACGGAGGCCGCCCGCCTCCTCACGGGTCGAGTAGAGGTACAGTCGTCCCTCGTCATACATCCAGCGCCGCCACAGGTCCCCATTCTGCTCAGGCGGATCCCAGCCATAGCGACTGAAGGCATAGAGGCGGCGACTCTCCAAAATAGGGACGCCGTCGGGGACAGGGAAGGCGGCCAATGTGTGATCCTCATATCTCGGAGAATCCAGCATGCCCGCGACGAAGGCACGATAAGCAGAGTCGTCCCTCCTCTCTAGTTTGTGGAAGATCACGTAATCCACGTCGAAGTAGCGCAGCCACGCGCCTCGTGCGGCTGGATCCGGCCGGGGAACGACGTCGCCGGCCGCCAGATCCGGCTGCGCCAGCCCCAACAACGTCTCCGACCACGGAAGCGCCTCGGGCACAGCACGATGGATCTGGCCACCCACGACGGGTCGTCGCGCGACGGTCTGGTAATACAGCGCTCGATGGTTGATCCATCGCCGCTTCATCAACACGTGCAAGAGAGCCCCATCAGCCGGCTCGTCGGCAATTTCCCGGATCGCCGGCGGGATTTCGGCGGTGCTGGCCGGGAACGGCCAGATCGCGATGTACTCGAACCCGATCCCCATCAAGAACAACGTCTGCAGGATCGCCAATAGGCGCGGGCGTCCTGCCAACAGCGAAGACAGCGCGGCCACTCCGTAGGCAGCGAGCACACCCACGGCGAACATCGTTGTCTCGTTGAAGCGGCCCGGAGTGCGCCCCACCTCCAGCAGCGGCATCTGTTTGAGCAACGCGTACGGGAGCACAATGTGACTCCGGTGCGCGTCCACCTGATAGACGAGCAACTCATTGCCCACTTTCAACAGTGGCCCCAACGAGAGCACAGCCGTCAGCAGCGCGAGCACGGCCCAGACCCAGGCCTTTCGTCCGCGCCGGATCAGCCCCCACAGCGCCAGGCCCATCGCCAGGACGCCGGGATAGGCCAGTCTTTCGTACAGGAACCGCTCGTCGTAGAAGATCTTCTCCGCGAAAGGAGGCACCAGGCCCAGTGAACCCAGCAGCGGATGATAGGGCGAGGGTGTGAAGAAGGCCAGGAGATCGGCGGAATGAAAGACGGTACCCGCATCCTGGAGATAGCTGTCACTCTCCAAAGAATCCAAGATCGTGGGTAGCAAGAGAGGAACGACCACCAGTGCAGCGAGTCCCACCACCAGGATCAACGACCCGAAACGATCCCAGGTCAAGAAGCCCCCCTTCATCTCTGCCCAAACTACGAGCACCACAGCCACGGTGACTGGCAGGACAAAGTAGGCCAGGTGCATGACGTGGATCAGGCAAGCGGGTATCAGGACAAGCGCGGCTTTGAGGGCAGTAGCCCAACCTGGCTTCCTCACCGCACGCCACAGGAAGAGCGCGTAGAGGGGAACCCAGTACACCGTCACCTGGGGCAAGTGACCGCCCAGCACGTGTCCGGTCTTGTTCAGAAAGAAGGCGAATATGAATCCACCGACGACACCTGCCCTACGATCCCCGACCAACTCCGCGCAAAACCAGTACATAGTCAACCCGCTCAGGATGAAGGAAAGCAGAATCTGCAGGTTGTAGACCAGAGCAGGGGAAAACAGCAGCGAGAACGGCAGCGCCATGAGGCTGACGCCGATCATCGTGAGCATGAATGGATGTTCGACCCCGACGGGATGGTTCATGAGGGTGAGGTGCGCCAGGTCCGTGTCAGGATCGAGCACCGCCTGCTTGGCCCACCACAGTGACCAGGCATACTGGTGAGCGTCCCCACGCTCCTCCCCCACGATCGACGAGTCAAGGCGAAAAGGCACTGGGTACGTCATCACCAATGTGACCAAGGTGTAGACGAACACGGCCAGCAGTGACCACCGAACACCTGGGCGGCCGACGAACCTGTAGGCGATACGAAGCGCTCTCTCCATCATCGCTCTAACATGCATTGAGATCAGCAGAGGCTTGGAAGATACTCGAGTATACCACAGGCAGTTTGGCTCGGCAAAGAGTCGCGCGCTTCCGCTGTTTGCTCCGTCTGGTGGTCAGCGGTATAATCTACTCGCCATGGCACACTCAAACAGCCACTCCCCCTGGCGGTCTCACGTCCTCGTGCTGGCGGGCTATGCCCTGTTGACGCTGGTGATGACCTACCCGCTGGGCATGCGAATCTCCTCGCATCTAGCCGGCAGTGGCGACGACATGTGGCTGTTTCAATGGAATAACTGGTGGCTCCGCAAGGCCCTTATGGAGGGACTTGACCCGTATTTCACCACCCTCCTGTTCCATCCTCAGGGCGTGAGTCTGGTATATCACAACTTCAGTTGGCTGAACACAGGTATGTGGCTGGTGCTGGAACCCCTGGTAGGATACATCGCGGCGTATAACGTGACGTTCCTGCTGACCTTCATCATCGGCGGATACGCGACATACACCCTGGTCTCCTACGTGACCGATTCGCAGGTGGCGGCGTTCATCGCTGGCCTCGTGTTTGCCTTCTCACCCTACCACCTCTCACATTTCAACCACCCCAACCTCATCAGCGTGCAGTGGCTGCCGTTCTGTATGCTGTTTCTCATTCGCACGGTGCGGGAGGGCAGATGGCGTGACGTTTTGCTGTGCGTCCTGTCCCTGGTCTTGACGGGTCTCAGCCGGTGGCAGTTGCTCATATTCGCCGCCGTCCTGATGGCGCTCTACCTGGGATACAGCCTGCTCTTCGAGCGCGATCGGTGGAACAGGCGGACGGTGCTCGCGCTTGCGGTGATCGGTCTGGGAACCGCTGTATGCGTCAGCCCTCTCGCGTACCCTCTGATCGCGGGGCTGGCCGAGGGGGATACCTCAAGCCAGATCCTGACAGAGCAGCAGAAATGGGCACAGACCGACTTGCTGGCCTACGTCATTCCCAACCGCTACCATCCCCTCTTCGGCCATCAGGTCGCGCCGATCTACGAACGGTTCCGCAAGAACCGAGGGCACATCGCCTTTCTGGGGTACACTGTGCTCCTGCTGGGCGGCTATGGTATCATGCACGCCCGCCGGGCAGCGCTCTACTGGGCCCTGGCGGCGGCGTGTTTGATGCTGCTGGCGCTTGGTCCCGTCCTGCGCTTTAACGGGCAACTGTACCCCGGCATCCCCATGCCCCATCGCCTGGTGGGATGGTTGTCGCCGATCAAAGCTCTGCGCACTGCCGACCGCTTCAACGTGGCCCTGAGCCTACCACTGGCAGTGTTGGCGGGCTATGGTGTGATGTATCTCCAAGAGAGACTCAGGCGTCGCCTGCCACCCCGCCGGGACACTTTGACCATCGCCGTCAGTGGCGCGGTGCTAGCTGGCCTGGTTCTGTTCGAGTTCCTGAGCGTCCCCCTCCCCACCATCGCGCCACCCACGTCTCCCTTCTACCGGGATTTGGCCCGGGAGCCGGGGGGTTTCGCCATTCTCGAAGTACCCATGGGGCGCGGATACGCCAAGGCGTACATGTTCTTCCAGACCCTCCACGGCAAACGACTGGTCGAGGGGCACGTATCGCGCACACCCCCTGAGGCCTACGACTACATCAGCAATCACCCTTTTCTCAGCCCCCTATCGGAGCGGGGCGACCTGGACACGAGCCGCTGTGACTTGTCCCGCCAGTTGCGATCTCTGGCTGCCGATGACATCCGTTACATCGTGATCCACAAAGCAGATGTGCCGGAAGAGCGCCTTGCCGCCTGGCGGGAGTACCTCACCATCCTCCCCACCTACGAGGATGACCATCTGCTCGCATATCGAACGCGCCCTGTTCTGGGACAGGACTTCGCAGCGGAGCACATCCTGGGCGGCGGCCTGGCCCTCCTGCAGGCGAGTGTCACACCGACCCACACCACCCAGGGCGGCACAGTCTGGGTGGACCTGCGCTGGACCGCCACGTATACGCCGACGAAGGACTATGCAACACGTCTAGCACTCCTGAACCCGGCTGGCCAGGTCGCCCAAGAGAAAACGGTGCGCCTGTGCGACGATTGGCCCACCTCGGGCTGGGAGCGCCACGCCCTCGCGCTGGACCGGCACCAAGTTCAAGCGGACCCGCACCTGCCGTCCTCAACGTATCAGTTGACACTTTCCGTGGTGGAACGGGAGACCGGTGCGGTTCTGACCCCAACGCAGACCATTGCTACCATGGAGGTCTCGGCTCTGGAGCGTCGATTCACCACACCTCCCATACAGCACAAGGCCAGCGCCATCTTTGGACAGGCATTGGCCCTGCTGGGTTACGATCTGCACCAAGAGGCCGGCATACTGCACCTCACCCTCCACTGGCAGGCTTTGCGCCGCTTGGACTACTACAAGACCTTCGTCCATCTCTACGATGTCCAGAGCGGGGTCCTGGTGGCGCAGCACGACACCGTGCCTCGGGCCTGGACGTATCCCACCAACTGGTGGGAGGCCGGGGAGGTTGTCAGCGACGAGATTGCGCTGTCGCTGGAGGGCGTACCTACCGGTGTCTATCGGATCGATGTGGGGGTCTACGAACCCGATACATTGAAGCGATTGCCCGTGCAGACCCAGGACGATGTCCGGTTGGGCGATCATCTAGAACTGGAGACGGAGATCCGTTTGCCGTAGCGGTCCAGCGGTGGCTTGGGAACAAGCCTGATGGCGGCCCCACCCTCACGTTTCCTTGGCAGCCCTACCCACCGTCGCTGACCGTCACCGGGGCCAGCAGCAGCCGATCTGCAACCGGCTCGCCCACCTCCAACACAGGCAGCCGCTCATCGGCCGCCAGTGAGTACAATCCGACCTGCACCCAGTACCGCCCCGGCGGCACGTCTGGGGGAACGGGCAGCCGATTGCGCTGGACGAAGACATCGCCCGGAGACCACTGAATCGCTGGGAATCCCAGCCCGTCGCCCACGCTTGCGGCGCCTGTCGGCCCAACCAGGTGGGCGAAGGCCGAGAGCGGTGGGGCTTCCGGCCGGGCAGTCACCTGCCAGATGGTCGTCAACACCATCTCGCCCCCGGGCGCTGTCCGGTTGGTCGAAAGGCTGTAGCCCAGAAAAGCCACCTGCCCACCCAGGTCCGCTGGCACAGATAACGGCGTCACCCGATCGGCCTCGGCGGGGGCCAGGGCAGGGCTCGACCACGCCTCCTGCACCCGGGCCAACTCCTCGTGCGCGACCTGCCCGCCCTGCCGGTAGACCGTATAGCCCGGCACATCCCGCAGCCCTCGCTCGCGATAGACCACTTGGGCGTCTCCCAGCGACTGCTTGGCCAAGGTGCCTGATCCATCGCTGGCCGCTGGCACCAGATACCATCCCGGCCTGCTGCCCGCCGGGTAGACCCACGCCTGCCCGCAGTCGAAATGCACGACCCGCAGATCGTCCCGCCCAAAACGACGGGATATCTCGGCGTCGCGCATCACTCGCTCGGGCGTGTAGCAGAACCCCAGCCAGGCCGGCGGATCAGGATCAGGCTCGACTCGATAGACAAAGATGGAGTAGCCGATTTTCGCTACCGGTTCGTGGCGACGGAACCAATCAAAGAGGTCCGGCTCAGGTGAGTAGGGACCCTGAAGCACCGTGGCACTGATCGCGTACCACCCCGGTGCCGGATTG
>JABAHP010011924.1_pt1 | contig 13878 bp, 12 predicted proteins | sample 7062081 | NCBI WGS metagenome assembly JABAHP01 (sample SAMN14534357, study PRJNA622989) | marine sediment metagenome | biome: marine biome [ENVO:00000428]; feature: marine pelagic biome [ENVO:01000023]; material: deep marine sediment [ENVO:00002113] | place: India: Gulf of Kutch | collected... | reverse complement strand
GATTGTTTTTATATTTTAGCATGTCTAATGATTGGTTCAGGAGTTCCTGATCAATTAATCTCAAAAGGTATTGTATTTAGTCCCGGTCAAGTTCCTGTTACCACAGTAGGAACATCTCCAACTCCAATGCAAAAATTAGAACCAGAATTTGATTTTGCAGCCCCGCCTGTTCCAGAACCGATATCCAATCAAACTAGTGAACCCGTTTCATCATTAGAACCAGAACCTCAATATGAATATGAAGCACCACCTGTACCCGAACCTACACTTGAATCTGAATTTGAACCAGAAATACCTTTACCTGAATCTCAAGTCACTGAAGCCTCAAGCCAAGCTGTTAATTTTGATTTCAAAACTCCTGATGAAATATTATCTGAAGAAGGTCCAGAAGTACAACAGCCTGCCACTTCTCAACCGTTTACAAGCGGAGAAGAATCATATAAACCAAAAGCAGTTCCTTTTACTACTAATGTTCCGGTTCCGGCACCCCCACCTGAAGAATTTCAATCTGAACAAATTTCCTCGCCTCCTGTTGAAAATACTACTTCAAGCCCAGTTAATTTATTTTCAACTCAGGATACAACTCCGCCTAAATCTGATTCTTTAGTGGATTATATGCCTGAACCCGTTTATTCAAAGAAAGATAAAAAGAAACTTGAAAAACAAAAAAAGAAAGAAGAGAAAGAGAAGAAATTAAGGGAAGAAAAAGAAAGACAAGAAAAACTATTAGAAGAGATGAAAAAAACTAAGAAAGAGAAAAAACAAAAACCTAAAAAAGAAAAAGTTGAAAAAGTAGAAACTAAAAAACCCCCGCCATCAGATGTATCTACAGCACCTTCTCTTTTCCAAACATTATCTCAAAAAACTGAAACTGAGAAATCCTCAGTAGCAACTTTTATGCCGTTTACAGCAAAACAACAACCTGAAACTCAAGAAAGCAGTAGTTTACGGATAATACCAAATGTTTCAGATCTAGAAAGTAAAGGCGCCCAACCTCAACCAATTCAACCACAACAAACAAAATCATCTGGAAAAAAAAATATTGTCTGTAAGCAGTGTGGAGCAATATTGTCGAGTGACTATCAATTTTGTAACAAATGCGGAACTCAACTTTAAATAATTTCACTTAGAGATTCTATGCATTTACTTTTATTATTTACAGTTTTATATAAAAAAGCTTTCTAAAACAAGATCAGAGCGATTTTCCACATATTGGACAGATGCTCCACATTTTTTTAATTTTAGAATTACAATGAATACACAATTTTAATTCAGGATCAATTTCGGTTTGAGGTTTTCCAAAAATAGTTGCATCTTTGACAACATATTCTTGCGAAACCCTGTTTTGATGTCCTGTATTCTCTTCTTGAGGCATGACTGTGGATTCTTCAACCATTTCTCTCGTAACACGAGGTTTTTGTGGTGGTGCCTCTATTGGAGGTTTTTGGTACTTCTGAGGTTTTTTAGTTGATTGATCAATACTTTTCTTAATCGCCTCACTTTCTTGAGGTGATGTTTCAGGTTCAGTTTCTCCAATTGGCACTCCCACTTTATAAAAAAAGTATTTTCCCTCATTATTTTCAATAATTTTTTCTCCATCCTCTAAATAGACTTCAACATAATAAATAATTACAGATCCAATCGGAACTTCTGCAATTTCTGCTATGAAATAATCCATTTTTGGATCCATTTCCATTTGATACCATGATTTTCCTTGATCAGCACTAAAGATTAGATTAACTGTAAAGATGGCTTTATTAAAAGTTTCTTCAGTAATTTTTACTACAATTTTAATTGTTTTTTTATGAGTATCTTTAGGAGTAGGAATTACTTCTGTATTATCCCAAGATGCCCCACATTTAGGGCAATTCGTAAACCAGTTAGGATATTCAAAACTACATTTAGTACATATCTTTGTAAAATACCGAGTTGTTTTTATTCCGAGTTTCTTTTTTTCTTTACCCATGTTTTAAATTCCAGTTTTTCGAAATTAAACTCCCAAATAAACCTTCTATTAAATAAATAATAACTATTCCTAAATATATTTTTTATTAACTTCAAATCTATTGAATTATCGATCAATTTTAAGGAAATAGTTAAAAATCATAAATTTGATTAATAAATAATTGTCAGAGCTATGAAATACATAATTTTTTTATAATTTTCTCTAAATCTTCGCTGAAATTTTGTAAATGTGATTTTTGAACATGTGGCATAATTACTACTCTAATTAAATTGAATTTTTTAAATTTACCAACCATCCAATTTCTTTTTCGTAATTCTTCATCAATTTGACAAATACTTTCCCCGTTTTCAGTTGTAATTCCCACAACATTCATAATTGGATCAACCGCTAACTTTAATCCTTCTATTTCATTTATTCGATTAGATAGGTATTGCGTGTTTTCCATGCACTTTTTAACGAGTTTTTTGAACCCTGCTTTTCCTAAAGCCTTCACAATTGCCCAAAATGCTATTACAGTTCCTCCAGATCGAGTTCCTACTATGTGCAGGTGTTTAAAATTCCCTCCCGCCAAATATGGAATTTCAAATCCTAACTTTTGCAAAATTGAAGAATCTCTTAGAAGGAAGCCCCCTGAAGGTATAATTCCTAAACCCATTTTATGTGGATCTGCAGTTATAGAATCAACGGTATTCACAGAAAAATCCCAGGGGGGAATATTATATCCTAATTCTTTTAGAAAAGGTAATACAAAACCACCAAATGCAGCATCTATATGAAAAAAAATGTTTTTTCCTTCAATAAGGCGTCCAATATCTTCTATTGGGTCAATCAATCCTAATGATGTGGTTCCTGCGATTCCTATAACACCACAAGTATTTTCATTAATAAGTGAATCAAAATGGTCTAAATCTAAATCAAAATTATCTAATAATTTTGCTTTTCTAAGTTTTATTCCAAGTAAATCGGCAGCCTTATCAAAAGATATATGAGCAGAACATGGTACTACAACTTCATGTTTAGTGATATCAGGTCTTAATTTTTTAGCAATTCTCATAGCTATTAAATTTGCTTCAGATCCACCAGTTGTGAAGGTTCCAGTTATATTTTTACCGTTAAAAAGCTTAGAAATGTCTTTAACTAACTCTTCTTCTAATAATGTGGTTCCTAAAAAAAGACCAGGATCTCCCAGATTTTTAGAGATATATTTCATATAAACATCAACTCCAAATTTATTAGGTTCAGTACACATAGATCCTAAGATTTCTCCAGTGTTGTATGAACAGTCTTTATCTAATTTCTGCTCTAATATCTTAAGTATTTCCTCTTTCTTTAGACCCTTTTCTTGCATCTTTATAAAATTTAATAATTTGACTTTAATATCATTCCTAACTTTATCTAAAAAGTAGAACATTTTAAATAATTAAAATTTTACAGCTTAACCGGAAAATTATAAATAGATTTAAACAAATCTTTTTGAATCTCTTGTTGAAAATTTAATAATAACTTTATGTAACTCTTGATTTAAATCAATATTATAGTAATTTGCTAGACATATTAAAGCATAGAGAATATCTGCTAATTCTTCCCCAATTTTCTCTTCATCATTTTGATTTTTTTTTGGTTTGAATCCTTCAATGTGATTAATTTCTTTTGCCAATTCACCTACTTCTTCTATTATCGCAGATAACATTGCTAGAGGAGGCCAATACCCCCCATGTTTAGTGATCCATTCATCTACTACTTTTTGGATATCATAAAGAGAATTCTTATCAAACATATGTGCAATATTTTTTGATAATTTAAAAAATCGCCAGAAAAAATTTTGAAATACTTTAACCTAATATCAATTCCATAGGGATTTCAGTTATGGAATAAACACGAGATAAATCGACAGCAGCACCTGTATAAGGCGGAAATTCGATATTTCCGAATCAGTTCTCAAATATATTTATCTAGCTTTTATATGTAACAATATTTCATTCTTATTTAAAAAAAATAGTTACTAAATTTATTTAAAAAGAATTTCTCGTTTACGAGCTTGCCATTCAGCTTTTTTTCCTGGATTATATCTATTAACTTCACTATAGTATCCTGTAACTCTCGAGTATACTTTAACTTCTCCAGTATGGCAGTTTGGACAACTAAATTGAGAGCCTCGAAACATTTTTCGACAAGAAGGGCAATAAATAAAATCTATTGTATATGAAAAATAAGCTGTATTAGAGTTAAGACATATTTTTTTAGTAAGTTCCCACAAACTATTAATATCTGGTTTTTGCTCTCCCAACCATATATGGGTTATAACACCACCATTGACAATTGGATGATAATCACCTTGTCTCATAATTCGGTCAGATAATGGGATTTCAGCATCATATCTGAAATGATCAGAATTAGTGTAATATGCAGTTTTTCCTCTTGATTGAACGATTGCTTTTTCTGGAAAATGTTTTAAATCCAATCTTGCAAGACGATTACTTGTAGACTCAGCGGGTTGTTCCCATAGAGAATAATACTTTTGGTCTCTTTCTGTCATGGTATTACATTTTGCAACCATATAGCTTAAAATCTCCTTTCCAAACTCATATGCACTATTATTTTCATGCAATTCATAACCCGTTAAGCTTTTTACAGCTTCATTTAAACCTGTAAATCCTATAGAGAGGTTCTGGTCTTTTATATTAAAAATCGGTTTCCCATTTATTTTACCACTACATAGAGGTAGATGCCCAGTTTTTAATCTCTTTTCCATTAAATTCCATTTTTTTCGAAGAATTCTTGCCGAAAGTTCCATTTTATCATCCAATATTGTGAAATAATCATCTTTATTGTTAGATAAATATGCATACCGAGGAAGATTTAGACTTACACTCTGCAAGGAACCAATAGTAACATAATTTTCCCATACATTCGCATTCTTTCTCTTTTCAGGATCAAGGATACATTGCTCAATGATTTGATTTCCACTTAAAAATTTTCTGCAACATTGGCTATGAATTTCATCTGGCATCCAATCTGGACACATATTAAGGAAGTAAGGAGTACCCATTTTTGCTACTTCTTCCATTACTTTTAAGTATGATGGCTCAAATTCTTGTAACCATTCCTTTTTAATCTTAATCTCATGTTTTGGAAAAGCAAATAGTTTTCCATTATGATCACCTTGAATATATACATCTGTTAAAGCATCAAAGAGTTTTAAGCACTCCTCTTTATAATCGCCATATTTTCCTACTATTTTTCCATGAGGACCAACAGCAGGAATATTTAATAATCCATCAGGGATAGTAGGAGTACAAGAAATTGACGTAAATGGTACCTGTCCTCCCCTTGCCGCAAAAATTTGGTTTGTTTCAAAAATTAGACATTGCATAGACTGCTCAATTTCTCTAGTACTCAAATTACGAGCATAAGGGGCTAAAAAGGTAGTAATATAATCATATCCTTGACCTCCACTGAATTCACCTTGAATTATCCCTAACCATTTAGCAAGATGAGTTACTGCGACACGTAAACTACCCGCGGGACCTGATTTACTACAATGTGCCCAACTTTCGACAGGAGGGAGCCCATGTTCAAGAACCATGCGTGGATCCCATTCTTGACAGAATGGTCTTAAGTCGAAATATCTTAACATATGTACGTGAATATCTCCGTATAGGTGGGCATGCGCTTCTTCAGAATCTAAAATCCTTAATAGAGCATATTCATCTGAGATCCTATTCGCAGCCCAATGATGAATACTCTCAGGATTCATATCTTGATTCGCATTTTCATCTACTCCATATTCCAAAATAGCTTCATAATCCATTAATGGCATTCCAATTCTCGTATATAATTTGCGCTCATCTTCAAAATGTTGTTCTGATAATATTGAACACACTATCTCTCTAATATGAGGCCCTGATAAAAATCGAATACCTGAAGAAATTATTCTTCGTACTACTAATTCTGTAATCTTATCTGCCGATTTTTGATCTAAACCCGTTTCATTTATTAGACTTTGTTCAATTTTAACTGGATCGAACGAAACTACATCGCCTTCAGTTCGAAAAACTTGGGGTAATAATTTTGTCAGATATTTACGATTTATTTTCTCATTCTTTCTTTCTTTTAATGCTTCTGAATCTGATACTAAGACCAATGGTTATCATTCCTTTTTTTAATTCTTATACATACTATTATAATATAACGCAAAAATGCGCTAAGTTCAAACTAATTATTTTGTCGGTAATCTGAACTGAATTAATAGAATTATTAACTGTTTATTATCGTTAATATTTTACCTCTTTTGATATAAAAATTTATTTGTTTTTCCAATTTAAACTTATTTTATTAACACTTTATTTGATCATTTAAAAGCTGCCTATTAAAATTACGAAAAAATTCTTAATCCTTTGGACTCCTTCCAATTTCTAATTTATTAAATCTTAAATTACATTTGATAATAAATAATGTCGAACACATCGTAAAAGCATCCACATTATGGCAGAAAAACCTTTATAAGAATTAAAGACAGTTATATTTAAATAAAAAAAATATTCTAAAACTAATATTTTCAGGTTGATTATGTCTGATAGAACTATAAATAAAGAGAGCATTAACCCAATTAAAATTATTGAAGGAGTTTTTAGAAAAACTTTAGCTTATAATGATTCAGTTATGCTATGTCATTTCTTACTCGAAAAAGATGCCAAAATTCCATTGCATAATCATAAAGAACACCAAATTGGTTATGTAATCAACGGAAAAATCAAATTTTTGACAGAAAACAGTGAGTTTATCGCTATAACTGGAGACAGTTATGTTTTTAATTCTAATGAAAAACATGGGGCAATTTTACTTGAGAAATCAGAAATCATTGAAGTTTTTCATCCATTTAGAGAAGATTATAAATAATAATAACTCTCCTTCTTTTTTTTCTGGAAAAGGGAAAAATCACCATTGATATGCCGCTATTGTAAAAACAGCTAACATACAAAAAATAAATTCTGCTACCAACCAATCAAGGAAGTATTGTTTTTTCTTATCTAGGTTATTCTTTATCTTTGAAGCTAATGCAAAACTAATTGCGGAGTTTGTACCGGTAAAAATTATAATAGAAAATTCAACAGCATCTAACTCCAAACTGATAATATTTAAGACATTATCTAAGACTAACCAACCACCTAAAAATCCAAGAAGTCCCAATAAAAACAACCAGCCTGAAAACTGAATAATTTTATTAAAATTTATATCCAATTCAGAAATTCCTGATGAGCTTACAACTGGTTTTTTTCTAATTTTTGACATTTAAAATTAAACTCTATGCTTTTTGAATATTAAAAATTTTATGATTCTTAATCTTTATGATCTAAATTAATTTTTCAAATTACGGTCTATTTTTGAAATATAAAATTGCTTTAGCAATATCTCCATTACATTCTTTTAAAATTGCCTCTGCTTCTTGTTTCTCTACGTTTGATTGAGTAGCGACTAACATTATATCATTTTCCGTTATAGTTGCCTTCAGTTCAGCGTCTTCTAATGGCTCAATTTCTTCTCGATTATCTCCACTTTCAATTATCAATTCCTCAGGAGAAATCTCTTCACCTTGTCCAATCACTTGATACATCTCTTGACCTGCTTGTCTCATAAGAAAAACCTCGGGCTGATCAATTATTAGTGTCTTTTCTGGCCCCTCTATTATAACTCTTGTGGCATCAATTTGATCCATGTCTATACCTTGTTGTGTCATTCTCCTTCGCATCTGTCTCGATCCAAATTGTTGTCCATCTCGTTTTACCACAGGCTGGGGGCGTTTAGGTTTGTTCTTTGCCTTATTTTGCATTTCCTTTGGTAATTTTACCAATTTTTATCACCTTAAATTGAGTTATATTGTAATTATATAATAATTCGAGATTTAAATTTTTGACTTATAAATCCCTTTTCTTATATTGACAGCAATCCCTACAGAAAAGTTTTTTATGTATGGGACAGGAACTTTTAATTTACCAATCCCTAATAATTCATCATCTTGATTTACTACAATTACTTCATCTAAGGGTCTTAGTGCGCTATCAATATCAACAACATGTTTACAAAAAACATTTCTTCCTTTTTTGATGAATTCTGAAATTTCATTTAATACAATTACTCTTAATTTCGGAACTAAAGTTTTCTTAATTATCTTTTTGGCTGAAAAAAAGCTTAATGTAAAAAACCCATTTGTAGGTCTTAGAATAAGTAGTAAGCGGTTTTGATAAAAAATATATCTGATTTTATGTGTTTTTGATGATCTTTCAAAAGAAATCTGATCTATATCATCAAAAAGAATGTCAGTAATCTCTTTCCCAAATTGATAATCTGAAATTCCTTGAATTTGTCTTAAACCTAACAATAAATCTGTTTCCATAGAACATTGATTCGAGTTATTAATTAAATTAAAAAAAGCAAGTGAGATATAAATAGCTTATGAGTACAGTCTGGATTCGAAAAACTGATCCTTAACTTTATTCATAACCTTATCTACAGCATCAAAAAAATCTTTATTAATGATCATATCAGCATCTTTTCGAATGGCAAACATTCCTGCTTCTGTACATATAGCCTTGATATCTGCTCCTGTTGCTCCTTCTGTTAGGTTCACCAATCTTTTGAATTCAATTGAATCTTCGACATTTAGATTTCTTGTATGTATTTTGAATATTGCTCCTCTAGCCTCATCATCAGGAATTGGAAACTCAATCATACGATCGAATCTACCTGGTCTCAATAGTGCAGGATCTAAAATATCAACCCTATTTGTAGCACCAATTATTTTTACATCTCCTCTTTGTTCAAAACCATCTAATTCACTTAATAGTTGCATTAGGGTTCTTTGAACTTCTCTATCTCCAGAAGTTGCTATCTTAAGTCGTTGAGAACCAATAGCATCTAATTCATCAATAAATAGGATAGTTGGGGCTTTTTCTTTTGCTAAGTTAAAAATTTCTCGAACTAAACGTGCTCCTTCACCTATAAATTTTTGCACTAATTCAGATCCAATAATTCTTATAAATGTTGCTTCTGTTTCATGAGCAACTGCTTTTGCTAATAATGTTTTTCCAGTACCAGGTGGACCGTATAATAATACTCCTTTAGGGGGTTCAATACCAATTCTTTTAAATAATTCTGGTTTTTTCAAAGGTAATTCCACGGTCTCTCTTACTTCTTGCATTTGGTCTTCTAAACCACCAACATCAGCATATGAAATATCTGGAATTGAATCAATTACTTCCATACCTTTTACAAATGGATCTAATTTAGTAGGTAAGACTTCCATGATAGCAAACGTTCTTTGATTTAATGCTACTCGTGTCCCCGGATCTAATTTTTCATTTTTCACTTTTCTGCTAGTATTGACAACAAAACTGGGTCCTGTTGAGCTTTTTACAATAGCTCTCCCTTTTTCATCTAAAAAATCAATAATAGTGGCAGAGACTAATGGAGGTTCTCTTAATCTATCAATCTCATTTCTTAAACTGTGGAGTTCTTGTTCCAATCTTAACCGTTCTGCATCTAATAATTGTTTTTCTGTTTCTAAGTTTCTAAGTCGCTTTTCTAAATGTCTGGTATAGGTTATAAGATATTCTCCATCTTTAGTTTCTTCTTTTTTCCGCTTTTCTTTAGTTGTAGTCAAAAAAAGTATACCCCTTCTTTTCTAACTTTAATTTACTTTTTTAAGAAAATGATTTAATTTAATAATAAACTTTTAATCATTTAAATTTAAGGTTAGTTCTATATTGTTTCTTAAAAATGTCGATTTTTAAAAAATTTATACATTATAAAATATAATGAATGTAAAGCGTAAATTATAAGAATATCTAATTAAATTCTATATATATAATCTTTATTTCAATAAAATTTTAAATATTTTTCCATGCCAAAATCACGACATAATGAAGTTGACAAGGAATGCCCCATATGTGGAAGTATTATTTGGGGAAAGGGTGAAAGAGTTTTATTAGAAGGAGCTAGAATAACTGTTTGTCATAATTGTGCTCAACATGGAATCAAAATTCAAAAACCCCCAACAAGTTCTCAAGCTAAAAAAGCATACTCCTATAGTAAAAAAAAAGCACCAAAACGACAAGTTCCTAAAAAAGACTTTATAGATGATACTGAAATAATACATGATTATGCTAAAAAAATAAGAATAAAAAGAAATTCTCTTGGATTAAATCAAGATCAATTTGCTCAGAAATTAAATGAAAAACCTTCATTACTTAGAAGAATTGAAGCTGGAAAAGTTGAACCTACAATAAAATTAGCAAAAAAGATAGAAGATGTCTATAAAATCAAAATTTTAAAAAAATCTGACGTGATAGAAGCCAACGTTCAAAATAATAAATACATGAAAAAAACCACTGGTACATCTCTGGGTGATATTGCCTTCATTAAAAAGAAGAAGTAGAATCACTCAAATAAAACCCCTGATTTTGGAGTCAAATTTCTCAATTTTAATTATTGCTGAATTAAACGCTCCAGAAAAACCCAGCTCTTCGGGTTTATCAGGAATAAAAAAATTTACATTTGTACCATTTTGCGTATTAGATGATAAACCAGAATATATTAATGCTGTCCTAGGTTTCAATTTTGGAGATTTTGTTAAAATATATATACCAGATCCATATTTATTAGAAACCTTAACTTTACATCCCTCTTCCAAATTTAGATTTTGAATATCATATGGATTTAAGAAAATTTTACTAAATTCATTCAAATATCTTTGATTTAATTGTCCCAATTGAGAATGTAAGAAATAGAAATGTGAGGGGGAAATAAGTATAAATTCATTTTTTTCCATATTTAATTTTCGTGTTAACTCTTTTTCACCAAATATAAAAAATGGAGCAACCGCTTGAATTCTGTTATTAGGTGTTGGGAATTCTAAATCATTGAATGGGACGGAATCTATTCCAAATAATAAATAATAGCCTTTAGACTCCAGATTTTCTTGAATATTTGAAGGTAGCATTCTTATACTTTTTTGAAAAATTGTTTTTTCAGATTCTTGGAATACTTCTATGTCTTTAAAGTTGATTTCCAGTGCTAGCTTTTGAAAGAATTCATAATTTGAAAGGCAATTTTGATATGGGCAAGGACCTCCAATATTTATAGATAATCCAGGGATATAATAAGGAGATATTAAATCAAATGATTCCAAATCAAATTTGGCAGGGATTACAATATCAGCATACTTAGTTGTTTCATTAAGAAACATGTCCACCACTGTAATATATAAATCATCTCTCAATAATGCCCTTCTTAATAAATTTTGATTTGGTAGTGAACTTGCAGGATTGAAATTATATATAAATAACATTCGATAATTCCCTGAAGATAGCTCATTACCTAAGTTTATTATTGGAATTTCTGTTATTTTCGATTCTCCTTTAATATTAGTTATATAATTTTGAAGAGGTTGAAGTATCGGTTTTATAAAATCACTTTGGGAATATATTAAACCAGTACCAGATTTTCCAAAATTTCCTAGCATAATCTGAATTAAAGCAATACTTTTTACTATTTTTCCACCAAAAAAGTCTTTCTGAACCCCATATCCAATGTTAAAAATAGTATGGTGTTTGAATCTCATTAGAAATTGAACAAAAATTTTAAAACTTTGAAGATCAATTCCAATTTGACTTAAAAGCTTCTCTTTTTCAATCTTAATCACTTCCTGAATAATTGATGAGTAAGTTTCAACATTTTCATTTAGAAATTCTTCATCATGAGCGTAATTAGCAAGAAGTTCATTAATTGTCAGTTTTACTAATAAATGCTCAGTTCCCGGGAAGATATGTAGAAATAAATGAGCTTTTTGAGAAATTACTGTTTCTCGTGAATCCACAACCACAAGTTTAATTCCATTTTTTAAAGCTTTTTTGACTAAGTAATAAGCATGATTATTACTCTCTGATAAATTACTACCCCAATTCACTATTAATTTTGTTGAGGGATTTATAATTTGAAAAGGATTTGTAGTTGAATATGTACCGAATAACTCTTTAAGTCCCGCACATCCTCCTTCATTACAAATCCCTCCTCCTGTAATTGTTGCTCCTAATTTTTCAAAAAATCGTAAAGGAGCATATTGAGAGATTATACCAGAATTTCCTGAATAATAAGCACCCAAAATAGATTTAGTATTGTTTTTTTTTCGAATGTCATTGATTTTTTCAGCAATAAGATTAATTACTTCTTTTAATGAAATTTCTTTAAATTTGTTATTTGGTTTAGATCCGGATCGGATTAACGGGGTTTTCAAGCGGTTTCGATGATAAACTAAATTCTCTCGCCGTTTGTATTTTGGACAAAAAAAACCGTTAGTAAAAGGATGTTTTTTAGAGGGAACTGCGAATAGGAACTTATGTTCTGATGCGCCATCATCCCAATATCCTTTAAAAGTGCATGAACCATAGCAATCTTTTGAGCAGGTACCAAATCTAATTTTATCAAAGGAGCGATTTCCATTCATATAAATTTAAATTGAATTTTAAAATAGATATTATTCTAATTAAACAAACTTGTTATCATAATATTTTTAGAAATCGGTATAAAATTTCTTAATCTATTGAAATTCTTATGTCTTGAATTTGAGCAATTTTATTCTTTAATAATTCAATGATCGTTTGATTATCTTGAGCTTCAAGGGAACCTCCACAATCGGGACATCGAAAATTGAGTTCAAAAGCTTCGTCAAAATTGTATTTCATGTTTGATTCTTGACAATTATAGCAAATAAAGAAATAATTGTTTTGTTCAAACTGCAATCTATCTCTTAATTTGCCTTCTATCAATTTCTTCTTTTCAATAAGTATTTCTTCTAGCAAGTCAAATTCATGCCACCAGTAGTATATAAACCAGCCTGTGGATTTATCTCTTATGCGTCTGAATTGAGCAAGTTTTTCTGAATAAAGTTTATAAAGCGTTTTACGAACTGTATTTAATTTTAGGATTTCTGGATCATCTGGTTCAAAATCAACTTCTGTACCTTCAATACTTTCTTTTATGTTTTCAGTTATATCTTCATCGGTTATGTCATCAGATTCAGACTTCAGAAGCTCCATCCCTACATATATTGCGATTTCACCACCAATAATATATAAAAAAGATCGTAAGAAAGGATTTAATTCTTTAATATGATTTAGCCTCATTCACTTCATTATTTTAAATTTAATAGATAAATCTTTGATAAAAATTAAATTTTTTTGAAAAATCTTCTTAGGAAAATTTGAAAATATTCCCTAAACGACAATCGAATATTGTTTTTCAATTATTTCACCATCAATGTCAAGACTACGAAACAGCTTGCCTTTTCTTATTGCCATTATTCTTAATAACCTTGAATCTGAAATATTTTTAGGGATTTCAATTTCTGTAATTTTATAATTGTTGTATATTATTAGTGTTTTCCAGGTTTTTGGGAGCTCAGATTTAAAATCGAATAGAGCATTCTCTATTATGTTATTGAGATTTATTTCATTATTACTAAGATAGCCAGTACAGAATTGGATCCTCTTACTTAAATCATCATCTTCTACTTTCTTTTTTGAAGGTTGCGGTACATTTTTCTTAGTAGTTACTTTACAATTTGGATTTATATTAAATGATATTAGAAAATAACTATTTTCCCGAAAAGCCTCAATACTCTCCAATATTGAATCCCTATTTGTTGAATCAATAATTTCAGCTTTAAAATTTTTTGTTTGACCTGTAGATTGCTTAAGATCCCAATCAAACCCCAAATCAATTATTATATCATTGACATCTGCTCCACTGATTAATCTTCCTTTTATTTCAAATTCGTCATTTGGATTTGGAATTCCACGTGCCACCAACTCTTGGATCAAATCCTCATACTCATGACTCCCTTTTAAAGTAAATTT
>JABAHP010012356.1_pt1 | contig 13889 bp, 11 predicted proteins | sample 7062081 | NCBI WGS metagenome assembly JABAHP01 (sample SAMN14534357, study PRJNA622989) | marine sediment metagenome | biome: marine biome [ENVO:00000428]; feature: marine pelagic biome [ENVO:01000023]; material: deep marine sediment [ENVO:00002113] | place: India: Gulf of Kutch | collected... | reverse complement strand
GGGGATGTCATACTGCCGCAGGTTGTTGCAGACCGACATCTTGCCGCAGAAGGAGTCGCGGCGGTCGGTGTAGGTGGCCATCTGGTTGAGGTCGTCGGGAAAGGCGTGCACCAGGACAGGAACGTCCAAGCCGGACCAGCGCAGTGCATTAGCCACCGCCCGCTCGTCGCCGAAGTTGGGCAGCGTTACCAGGACACCGTCGATCTGGTCCCGATGTCGCTTGAACAGGTCAGCGCATTTCTGAGCATCGGTCAACGTCTCGACGCTGCCGGCCTTGGTATCTTCCGGCGTCAGGGCTACAGCGGCGATATCCTCTTGCCGCAGTGCTTGGAGAACGGCCTGTCGACCGCTCTCGCAGAGGTGGTCGGGGAAGAAGCCCCGGTTGCCAACGATGACGCCTAACACTGGTTCATCCATGATCATGATCAGGTCTCCTTATGTTCACACTGGGATTACGTTCTAATCCCAACCGGGTGAGTCCGATTGGTGAGTTTATTATACACGTTGATTAGGCGATATGCCAACAACAAGCACCCAGTTTCAACATCACGATTCAAGTGGGATGAAGGCCACACCAGATTGCTGGCCCGCGAGAATAAGCATGTGGGATGTCCTCGGATTCGGCGTAGTCGCGGTTGACGACCTGGTCTACGTTGATCAGTATCCATTGCCTGATAGCAAGGTGCCGGTCCGGAATCAGCAACGCCAAGGGGGCGGCCTAGCCGGGACCGCCTTGGTGGCTGCCTCTCGACTGGGCGCCAGAGCGGCCTACTGCGGCGTGCTGGGCGACGACGAACTGTCACGATTCACACTTCAGGAGTTGGAGCGCGAAGGGGTAGATTGTACGCCGATCTTACACAACCCCGAAGCGCGGCCCTTTCACGCGATTGTGATCGTCGATGCGTCAACCGGGCACCGCTGTATCCTATACTCGAACGCCGGTGTCATGGAGCCGGAGCCAGAGAGGATCACGCCTGACCTAGTGATCAACTGCCGCGTGTTGTTCGTGGATCACACCGTGATTGAGACCGGGCTACGGGCTATCGAACTGGCCCACGTTCACGGGATCCCCGTGGTGGGTGACATCGAAGTGGACAGCGATCCACGTTTGCCCGACCTGATGTATCAGATAGATCATCTCATCCTTGGGGTCCAACTGGCCGGCCGGATGACTGGAGAAAGCGAACCGGCGGCTATGGTGCGCGCCCTCTCCAGGCCAGATCGGGCTTGTTGTGTGGTGACCGCGGGCGAGCGAGGTTGCTGGTACTCGGAACGCGGTGGCGGAGTGCAACACTTCCCTGCCTTCCGAGTTCGGGTCGTGGATACCACCGGTTGCGGCGACGTGTTTCATGGCGCATATGCAGCCTGTGTCGCCCGAGGTGAGAGCATCGGCCGGGCAATCCGGATAGCGACTGCCGCCGCTGGCATCAAAGCGACCCAGCCCGGTGGCCGAAGTGGCATCCCCGACCTTCCCACGGTCGAGCGCTTTCTCAAGGCACACGACCGTGGGGAGACGTACCGAATTCCTTCAGCAGGAGAGGATCCGCCATGAACCGTCGTGAAAGGGTGCTGATGGCGATCCGCCACGAACAACCCGATTTCGTGCCCTACAACTTCCACGCCACAGGATCGGTATACGACAAAATCCGCCAGCACTACGCCCTAGCAGACAACGATGCGGTGGTGGAATTCGCGGGGAACCACATCGTCAAGGTTGGCAGTGACTTCAACGTGAACCCCTGGGCGGAGGGCGTGAAGATGCAGTTGGTGCCCAGCGGTGGGCCGGTGACCACCGCGGTGGACGCCGAGAGCGCGTTGCACAGCGATGAGTTCGACTGCGTCTGGGATCGCAGCCACGGCACGCCATTTCCAGTCGCCCACCCGCTGGCCGGGGATCACGCTTCGCTCGACCGCTACGAAATGCCCGATCCCTATCGCGCCGGGCGCTTCGACGCTGCCCGGGCACTCGCGCAGCAATACAGGGGCAAGGTATTCCTCTTCGGCAAACTGGGCATGGCGCTCTTCGAGCGCGCGTGGAGCATTCGGGGCATGCAGCAGGTACTCATGGACATGGCCGTGCGCCCCGATTTCGTCGAGGAGTTGCTCGACCGTATCCTCTACGAATGGAACCTGCCGATCATCGACCAACAGCTTGCACTCGGCGTGGATGGGTTCTATTTCGCGGACGACTGGGGTTCTGGAACCGGTCTGATGTTCAGCCCCGGGATGTGGCGACGCTTCATCAAGCCCCGCCTCGCTGCGTGCTACCAGCGCGTCAAGGAAGGGGGCTTGATCGTCGGCCAGCACTCGGATGGCGCTATCCTGCAGGTCTTCCCCGACCTGATCGAGATCGGCATGGACGTCTTTAATCCGCTCGAGCCCTCGGTCTACGATCCGTATGCGGTCAAAGCACAATACGGCGATCGGGTCACCTTCTACGGGGGAATTGACGTGAAGCAGACGCTGCCTCTCGGCACACCGGACCAAGTGCGGGCCGAGATTCGAGAGCGGGCAGAGCGCCTGGGCGAAGGAGGCGGATATATCCTGCAAAGCTCGCACACCATCCTGGACGACGTCCCTCTCGAGAATCTGGTGGCCTATGTCGAGACGTGCCACGAGCTGGCGGGCATTGACACCCATGAGGCGGCTGCACGCGCACGCGATAGCAGCGGACAAGAAGGGGAATGAAGAAGAGAGGGAACCCGTTGCGACCAGGCGTTTGGGAACACCTCTCCCGTTCCAGCCTGTTCCTGGATAAAACAGACGTTCCGCTGGAAATTGACCGGGGACAGATCGAGCAGTTCTACCATCCGCTGGCGACGGACCTGCTCCTCCAATCCAGATCGGTGCCCCGGCTGATGGTCGCCGTAGCAGGTCCGCCCGGCAGTGGCAAGACCGCCTTCGCAACCATCTTGGTGGCGGTGATCAATGCCGAAACAGGCGATAACGTGGCTGCGCTCGTTGGGTTGGATGGCTGGCACCATACCAATGCCTACCTGGCGACCCACTCGATCGAACGGGATGGGAAGCGGATCGCTCTGCGAAGCATCAAGGGAGCACCTGAGACTTTCGACGCGACCGCAGCCTATGGCTGTCTATCGGCGATTCGCCGGGGAGGCCAGGTGAGTTTCCCAGTCTACAGCCGCAGGTTGCACGAGCCAATACCCGCTGAAGGCACGATTGAGTCTTCTCACAGGATCGTGTTGGCCGAGGGCAACTACCTGCTGCTCGACGAGGGCCATTGGAGCCGATTTCGCCCGCTGTTCGACGTGCGTATGTTCGTGTCCGCCACGATTGAAACGCTGATCGCCGGCCTGAGGGAACGACATCTGCGCGGAGGGAAGACAGCAGCAGCAACCGAGCGACACATACGTGAGGTGGACCTACCGAATGCCGCGCGGGTGGGCCCGAGCGTCCTGCACGCCCACGTAGTCGCCCACAAGGCCGATACGCGGCGCATTGACCGAATCCAGTGGTCGAAGACGCTCTAGGATCGAGGGCCCGCCCGCTGGTCACTCCAGCAACTCGACACCAGGCAGGATATTCTGAACTGTGACCCAATCCCAGGCCTGCAAACTCAGTCTTGACACAGCATTTGACACAGGATTTGAACTGTGGTATGCTGGAATTCACCGGCACGGCCGCTGCCCCACTGGCGGTCAGACGCCATGATGATATTCGATGAACCCTCAGCGACTGTGCATCATTTGCGCGCAAGTGCGCCTGTGGCGCCACCAAGCGAGCATCCACCTCGATGCGGGCCGGCAAGGCGATCGCCGATCGCACGCTGGCCTTTCTGCGTCGGTGAGGAGATAACTGGTTCATGAGCCTGTCTGGCCACGGCACCCTGTCGTTCGCACCCAACCGCGACACTCCACGAAAGGAGGTGAGGAGCAACGATCCAAGCGAATAATACTGCACCAAACTTGAGTGACAGCCTTTCCACAATTCTATCCACTTGAGGAGGAACCAAAATGCTGAAGAAACTATCTCTGCTGCTGACGCTCATCGCTGTCCTGGCCCTGCCTCTGGCAGCCTGCGCGCCACCGGCAGCCCCGCCCGAAGAGGAAGAGGTGGTCGAGGAGGCGCCTGAGGAGGTCGAAGAGGCGCCCGCCGTCGAGGAGATCAAGATCCTGTGGGCCGAGTGGGACCCCGCCGACTACCTCCAGCAGGTCGGGAACATGTACGAGGAGGAGACAGGCGTCAAGGTCACCATCGTGCAGGAGCCATGGGGCAGCTTCTATGACCGCGCCTTCACCGAGTTCGCCGCTGGCGGCGACGCCTTCGACGGGGTCGTGGGCGACAGCCAGTGGCTCGGCCAGGGCGCGACCCAGGGGCACTACCTCGAACTGACCGACTTCCTGGTCGGCGAGGGCATCGCCGACACGGTGACCGAGGCCACCCTGACCTACTACGGGGAGTACCCGACCGGCTCGGGCAAATACTGGGCCTTCCCCACCGAGGGTGACGCCGACGGCTGGGCCTACCGCAAGGACCTGTTCGAGGACCCCGACGAGATGGCGGCCTTCGAGGCGGAGTACGGCTACCCGCTGGACGTGCCGGAGACCTACGACCAGTTGCTCGACATCGCCAAGTTCTTCACCCGCCCCGACGACGGTCTCTACGGCGTAGCCATCTACACCCAGAAGGAGTACGACGCCATCACGATGGGCGTCGAGAACACCTTCTTCACCTACGGCGCGCGCTGGCAGGACCCGGAGACGAACGAGGTACTGGGCATCGTCAACTCGGACCGAGCGGTCGAGGCGTTGGAGATGTACCGGGAGCTGTACGAGTGCTGCCAGGCCCCCGGGCTGAGCAACGCCTTCTTCGCCGACATCAACGACGCCTTCATCAGCGGTCAGGCGGTGATGGGCATGAACTACTTCGCCTTCTTCCCGGCGCTGGCCAGCCCGGGCGTCAACCCCTACGCCGAGGGCACCGGCTTCTTCCCCAACCCCGGCGGCCCGTACGGCGATCGGGCGGCAGCGCTGGGTGGCCAGGGACTGAGCGTCGTCTCCTACATCAGCCCGGAGCGACAGGAGGCGGTGAAGGACTTCATCCGCTGGTTTGCGCAGGAGGACGTGCAGGCCGAGTGGGCGGCGCTGGGTGGCTACACCTGCAACAAGAACGTGCTGCAGACGGATGAGTTCCTGAACGCCACGCCATTCAACCCCGCCTTCGCCGAGACGATGACCTTCGTGATGGACTTCTGGAACATACCGATCTACGCCCAGTTGCTGGAGATCACGCAGCGGGAGCTGCACAGGTATGTGGTCGCCGGTGAGGGCACAGCCCAGGAGATCCTGGACGGCATCGCCGAGGAGCACGATCAGATCCTCAGGGATGAGGGCTACATCGAGTAGAAGCTGATCCACAGCGTCAACTGGGGAGGCGGTGTGACCACCGCCTCCCCACCCACTGAATCCGAGAGAGGAAACCTATGGTCGCGGATACTAAACATCCGACAGCCAGACGGGACGGGAATGGGCGTCGTCGCCGTCGTCAACTCAGCGACGCGGCGCTTCAACGGCTCTTCATATTCCCCACGCTCATTCTGATCGTCTGTGTGACGATCTTCCCGCTGTTCTACAGCCTGTACCTCAGCTTCACCGACTATTCCGCCATCGCCCGCGAGCCACCGGAGTGGATCGGGTTCAAGAACTACGCCGACATCCTGCACGACGAGCAATTATGGATCTACTTCGCCACCACGGGGCGTTATGCCCTGCTTTCGGTGGGCCTGGAGACGCTGATCGGCTTTGGGATGGCGATGCTGGTGCGGGAGAAGTTCCGGGGCAGCGGGTTCATCACCACGCTCATCCTGGTGCCGATGATGCTCTCGCCGGTGGTGGTAGGGCTGTTCTGGAAGCTGATCTTCAACCCCTCCTACGGCATCTTCAACTACCTGGTGGGCTTCACCAACCCCGCGACGGCGCCCGACTGGCTGGCCGAGCCCAATCTGGCGCTGTGGGCCGTGGTGATCGTCGACGTGTGGATGTGGAGCCCTTTCGTGATGTTGTTGTGCCTGTCGGGCCTGGGCGCCATTCCCGACTATATCTATGAGGCCGCAGCCATCGACCGGGCCAGTTCGTGGCGCCAGTTCTTCCGCATCACGCTGCCCCAGGTGGCCCCGCTGCTGATGATCGCGGTGCTGTTTCGCACCATCGAGGCCCTGAAGGGCTTCGACGTGATCATGGGTATGACGGGCGGCGGCCCGGGGGACGCGACGGAGCTGATCGCGCTCAACCTCTATCGGCAGGCCTTCCTGGGGCAGTGGCGAACGGGCAGGGCCAGCGCGCTGGCCTACATCATCCTGATTATCGCCATCGGCATCAGCAACGTCTACATCCGATATCTCAACAAGATCAGAGGGGAGGGCTAGGCTATGGCCAGCAAGGACCAAGTCAGCCGCCGCGCGCCGGTCATTCATTCCACCCGCGTCGATAAGGTCAGTCGCCGCGCGCAGGTTATGCTTTTCATCCGCGCCACCGCCGCCGTGATCGTCGCTCTGATCATGCTCATCCCCGTCATGTGGATGGGCATGACGGCCTTCAAATCGCGGCCTGATGCGGTTGCGGTGCCGCCGAAGGTATTTTTCACCCCCACGCTGGAGGGCTTCGTCAGCCTGCTCACGAAGCGCGCCGTGCTGACCCAGGCCCGGCTGGAGGCATTTCAGGAGCGCACGGACCTGAATTGGTACGAGTACATCGCGCTCGAGCGCGGGCAGGAGGTCATCGGGGTGAGTCAATACGTGAGCCGGCTGAGGAATTCGGTGATCATCGCGGGCGGCTCGACGTTGGCGGCCGTGGTGCTGGGCCTGCTGTCCGGCTACGCCTTCAGCCGCTTCGATGTGCCTGGCAAAGGCGATCTGCTGTTCTATATCCTCAGCCAACGCATGCTGCCGGCCGTCGTGGTGACCATCCCGATCTTCCTCATGTATCGCCAATTGGGCCTGCACGACACGCACATCGGGATGATCATCCTCTACACCGTGTTCAACCTCTCGCTTTCGGTCTGGCTGCTCAAGGGATTCATCGACGAGATCCCCCGCGAATACGAGGAGGCCGCGATGGTGGACGGCTACACCCGCCTGCACGCCTTCCGCAAGGTCGTGCTGCCCAATGCGCTGACCGGCATCGCCGCCACCACCGTCTTCTGCCTGATCTTCGCCTGGAACGAGTACGCCTTCGCGCTCATGCTGACCAGCGACGTCGCCCGGACCCCACCGCCGAGCATCCCGTCGGTGCTGGGCAGAGGCGGCATCGAGTGGGCAGCCATCGCCGCTGGCTCACTGGGGTTCCTGATTCCGGTCGTGATCGTCACGTTCGCGCTGCGCAAGTATCTGCTGCGCGGCGTGACGTTCGGAGCGATCCGGCAATGATAGAGTATAGGTTGAAACATGGCTACAATTGAATTGCGCAAGGTTGAAAAGAAGTTCGCTGACCTCCACGCCGTCAAGCCGATGGACCTGACCGTCCACGACGGCGAGTTCCTGGTGCTGCTCGGCCCCTCCGGGTGTGGCAAGACGACCACGTTGCGCATGATCTCCGGGCTGGAGGCAGTCACCGGGGGGCAGATCCTGATCGACGGGCGGGACGTGACCTGGGCACATCCCAGCGATCGCAATATCGCCTTCGTCTTCCAGTTCTTCGCCCTCTATCCCCACATGACGGTGTGGCAGAACATCGCCTTTCCGCTCCAGTCGCAGACGGAGTCGCGTCACACGGCCAAGGAGCGTGTGAGCGAGGTCGCACGCGCGCTGCGGATCGAGTCGTTGCTCCACCTGCGGCCAGGGACACTGAGCGGCGGCGACAAGCAACGTGTCGCGCTGGCGCGGGCGCTGGTGCGACATCCTGCGGTGTTCCTGATGGACGAGCCGATCGGCGCGCTCGACGCCGACGCCCGGGAGACGATGCGCGCCGAGATCAAGCGACTCCACCTGGCCCAGAACGCGACCACGGTCTACGTGACCCACGACCAGATCGAGGCGATGGCCCTGGGGGACCGCATCGTGGTGATGTCGGAGGCGGTGGTGCAGCAGGTGGGCACCCCGGCAGACGTATACTACAAGCCGGCCAACCTGTTTGTCGCGCGCTTCATCGGCAGCCCAGGCATGAACCTGGTGCGCGGTCACTATGCCGACGGCATCGTGTCCCTGCCAGAATCGAACCGCTACACCGTGCCCCCCGCCTGGAGGGCGGCCCTGCAACGGGAGTTGGGCGGTACGGGAGATGTGATCCTGGGCTTTCGCCCGGAGGGCGGGCAGGTGACCGACACCGGCCCATTGACAGCACAGGTCTACGCCAGCGAACTGCATGGGGCGTACACCATGGTGCATCTGAGCATAGACGACGAGCTCATCCACGTCCGCGCCGAGCGGGGGATCAGCTGCCCGATCGGCACGCCGGTACGCCTGGACCTCGATCCTGAGATGGTGCGGTTCTTCGACCCCCAGACGGAAGCTGCGTTCACCCGGGAGGTGCGTTAATGTGCGATGTGACCCTACAGAACATCACCAAGCGGTTCAGGGCCGTCACAGCCCTGAAAGACGTGTCCTTTGACATCAAGGACGGGGAGTTCTTCGTACTGCTCGGCCCAACCGGCGCCGGCAAGACGACCACGCTGCGGGTGATCGCCGGACTGGAGCGCCAGGACGAGGGCCGCGTGCTTTTTGATGGCGAGCCGGTGGATCAACTCACACCGGCGGATCGAGACGTGGCCTTCGTGTTCGAGCAATACTCGCTCTATCCAACAATGACGGTGTACGACAACCTGGCTTTCCCGCTCCGGGCGCCTCTGCGGAACCTGCCTGAACCACAGATCCAGCAGCGGGTAGAGGAGACGGCGGAGAAGTTGCACATCGACCACATGCTAGAGCGCACGACGGCGAACCTATCGGGTGGCGAGATGCAGCGGGTGTCGCTCGGCCGGGCGCTGGTGCGCGATCCGCGCATCTTCCTGATGGACGAGCCGCTCTCGAACCTGGACGCCAAACTGCGCGAGGCGCTGCGGGTCGAACTCCAGCACTTGCAGAAGACGCAGGGGAGCACGACGCTGTTCGTGACCCACGACCAGATCGAGGCCCTCACGATGGGCGACCGCATCGCCGTGCTGAACGAGGGCCGCATCGTGCAGATCGGCACGCCGGAGGACATCTACGACCGACCGGCGACGACGTTCGTGGCCCAGCTCGTCGGCACGCCCAGGATCAACCTGCACGGGGCTACGCGTGAGAACAGCACATTGTACATCACTGGCAGCACAGTCCATCTGCCAATACCGACCGACGAGGACCTGCTGGCCGCGTGTCTGCTGGGGGTGCGTCCGGAGGACGTGCAGATCCACAGCGAGGGCGACTTCCCAGGCCAGATCGTGCTGATCGAGCCGCTGGGCCTGGAGACGATCCTCCATATCCAAACAGGTGAGCAGACGCTGCTGAGCCTGGTCCCGGGTATGGCCGACCTGCGGATCGGCGACGAAGTGCGGTTCAGTATCGTCCGCGACCGGCTGCATTATTTTCGCCCGGATGGAACACGCATCCAGGTGTGATCCGCGGGCTACACTTGCGCAGGTTGCCCATCGCCGTTGCCGATCACAAGGAACACCGAGTCTCAACACAGCAAAGAGGAGGATAACATGGCGAAGGTGGCTATCATCGGGGCAGGAAGCATCATCTTCTGCAAGACGTTGATGCTGGACATCCTGGCAACGGATGGCCTGGAGGACACCGAGTTCGCGCTCATGGCCCCGAGCACCCGGCGGACCCCACAGGTGGAGACATTCGCAAAGAGGGTTATCGAGGCCAACGATCTTCCGGCAAAGGTATGGATCACCACCGACCGCAGGGAGGCGGTCCAGGACGCCGACTACGTTGTCACGACGTTCCAGGTAGGAGGGATAAAGGGGTTCGAGTACGACTACAAGATTCCGCTGAAGCATGGCGTCGACCAATGCATCGGGGACACCCTAGGCCCCGGAGGCGTCTTCCGCACGTTGAGGAGCATACCCGTCATGCTCGACCTGGCAGCCGACATGGAGGAAGTCTGCCCTGAGGCGATTGTGCTCCAATACGTGAACCCCATGGCGATGGTCTGCTGGGCGCTGGGCACGACGAAGGTGAAGTTCGTCGGCCTGTGCCACGGTGTGCAGACGACCATGGACCTCATTTCAGGCTACGTCGGCATCCCCAAGGATGAAATTGATTTCCTGTGCGCCGGCATCAACCACATGGCGTGGTTCCTCAAACTGGAACACGACGGCCAAGACCTGTATCCCATCCTCAGAGAGCGGTTCGAACAGCCCGAGTACTACGTCAACGAGAAGGTCCGGGGTGAGGTCTTCCGGCAGTTCGGCTATTTCATGACGGAATCCACGGGCCATCTCGCCGAGTACCTCCCGTATTTCAGAAGGAGCCAGGAGGTGCTTGATCTCTACTGCGATGAGCCTGACTTCGGCGGCGAGAGCGGAGCATACTACAACTGGTGCAAGGACGTCGCCGATAAGTACGCCGAGGAGGACATTCTCGCTGACGAGCCCGTCGATCTTCCGCCCAGGAGCATCGAATACGGGTCGTACGTGATTGAAGCGCTGGAGACAGGCCGGACCTTCAAGCTCAACGGCAACGTGACCAACGGTGGCATGATCACCAACCTGCCGCCAGACTGCTGCGCCGAGGCGCCGATATACGTCGACCGGACCGGCCTCCACAAGACGGTGGTCGGCGACCTGCCGCCCCAGTGTGCGGCCCTGAACCTGACGAACATCAACGTCCAGCGGCTGGCTGTGGAGGCGGCCATCACCGGAGACCCCGAGCACATCGTCCACGCCTGCGCGCTGGACCCGCTCACCGGTGCCGTACTCACCCTCAAGGAAATCAGGGACATGGCCAGCGAGATGCTAGAGGCCCAGAGGGCGTGGCTGCCCCAGTTCGAGGGCCAGACGATCCGGCCGACGCCCACGATCAGCATACCCAAGGACGTGAAGCGGGCCGAGGTGCCGATCGACCCTGCTCTGGCCATCATGGCCAGGTTTGGCGAACTGGCCGGGTAGCGCTTACCACCCTTGCGAAGGTTGTGAATCGCTTTGGCAGGGCAGCGGTCGTGGGCTAACGAGGATCCAATCAGCCTGAAACCTCCCACCAACCCTTCGCAAGGCTTCTATGAACACAGGAGGCAACCTATGAAATTCGGCGTAAATGCCTGGGTCTGGATCGCGCCCATCACGACCGAGGGCCTGGCACAGGTGGTGGCACGGGTGGCCGAGATCGGCTTTGACCTGATCGAGGTGCCGATCGAGGACCCCGGGGCCTTCGACTATGGCCGCACCGCCGATGTGATCCGGGATCATGACCTGGACGTGAGCGTGGTCGCCGCGATGGGGCCTGACCGGGACCTGATCCACCCTGAAAGGGAGATTCGAGACAACGGCGCCGCCTACGTGCGGCACTGCATCGAGGTCGCGCAGACGCTCGGTGGCACCAACGTAGGGGGGCCGCTCTACTCCGCGGTGGGACGGGTGTGGAAGGCCACCCCCGAGGAGCGCGAGCGGGACATGGAACTGCTGGTGCAGCAGTTGCGCACCTTGGCTGATTACGCCGCCGATCACGGGGTCGTACTGTGCATCGAACCGCTCAACCGCTTCGAGACCAGCTTCATCAACCTGGCGTCGCAAGTGGTCGAACTGGTAGACCGCGTGGATCGCCCAGCTTGTCAGGCCATGCTGGACACCTTCCACATGAACATCGAGGAGCAGTCGCTGGGGGACGCGATCCGCACCGTCGGGCCACGGCTGCGCCACTTCCACTCCTGCGAGAACGACCGGGGCGCGCCGGGCACAGGCCACGTGGGGTGGCCGGAGGTCGCCGCGGCCCTGCACGACATCGACTACGACGGTCCGGTGGTGATCGAGTCGTTCAGCGCCCAGATAGAGAGCATCGCCCGCGCGGCGGCGATCTGGCGCCCGCTGGCACCCAGCCAGGATGCACTGGCGCAGGATGGCCTTGCGTTCTTGCAGCGAACCTTCTGAAAGGAACCGCATGCGGTGTTGTAAGGAGGAATGCAGGGAATGACAGTGGACAAGAAGCGAGAGATCGTCGAGGAGGCGCTGGCCAAAGGCAACGGCATCCTCAGGCTGGAACCCGCCTGGGTGGCCCGGGACTTCCTGCCGCCGGGGCGCCGTCTGGGGCTCAAGGAAGCGGAGTACGAGGTTGGCGAGCGGGGCTGGATTTCGGAGCGATGGATTGGCTCCACGACGAAGGCTGACAACATGGTCGGACCGCTCGACGAAGGGCTTTCGTACATCGGGCTGGAGGGCGACGAGCGGATCACGCTCAAGGAGGCTGTGGAGGTCGCCGGCCCGGCCATCATGGGCGAGGAGTATGCCAAAACGCACAAAGGATTGGGGCGCTTGGCCAAGATCTACGACTTCGGCGCCCGCATCCCCTACCACCTGCACCAGATGAAGAAGGACGCGGCCCTGGTTGGGGCTAACCCGAAAGAGGAGGCCTACTACTTCCCGGAGGACGTGCCGCTGGGCCCCCACCCGGAGACCTTCTTCGGCGTGCACCCGTACATCGCGGAGCAAAAGCAGTACGATATCCTGCTGCCCTACCTGGTGGAGTGGAAGGATGACCTGATCCTGAGACACTCCCGGGCATATCTGCTGGTACCAGGCGAGGGGTTTCACCTGCCCTCCGGCGTGCTGCACGCGCCAGGCTCGGCCCTTACGATCGAACTGCAGGAGGACTCCGATGTCTTCGCCATGCTCCAGGCCTTGGTGGCGGGCAAGGTCATCTCCAAGGAACTGCTGTACAAGGACGTCCGCAAGGAGGACCGGGAGAAACACGGAGAGCGGGCGATCCTAAACCACATAGACTGGGAGGTGAGCGGGGACCCCTACTTCTACGAGAACCGGCACATATCTCCGCAGCCCGTCGTCGGGACGACGCAGGAGGGCGGCGAGGAACACTGGATCTACTACAACACGAGCAAGTTCAGCGGCAAGCGGCTAGTGGTGAAACCGGGCCAGCGTTTCACCAGCGTGGACAAGGGCGTCTACAACATCCTGGTTTGGCGGGGCCGGGGGCGTTACGACGGCCACAAGATCGAGGCCGGCAACTTCGGGTTCGACGAACTTCTCGTCTCCCACGCCAAGGCGACGGTGCCCATCGTGGTCGAGAACACGGGTTCTGAGGACCTGATGGTATTCAAGTTCTTCGGGCCGGACATCAACCTGGATGTTCCGATGATTCCGCGGTATGGGGGGTGATTGGGAGACTGGGAGACTGGTAAATTGGTGGAATGGTAGATTGGTATGCTGGTAGGTTGGTAGATCAGCAACAGATACGTTTCCATACTTGCCATTAGAGCATGACAGAAAGGAGAACCAGCATGGGTAAGAAGAAGATTTCCGTTGGGGCGTGGGCGTATATCTGGGGAGGGTACGAGGATGAGCCCATACCCCTGCCGACCGTCGCCAAGAAGCTGCAGGAGATGAACTTCGACGGCATCGAGATGGGCGCGTTCGCGCCTCACCTCTCATTGGAGGACGCCAAGGATCGGAAGAAGCGGCTGGCGGTGAAGAAGCTGCTGGATGACCATGGTCTGGAGGTGTCGGGGCTGGCGGCCGATCTCGGCGCGGTGCCGCCGGCGCTGGCGAAGCCCACCGACTACATCGACGTGCTGATGCAGAACCTGGACATCTGCCACGACCTGGGCACGAACAAGCTGCGCACGGACACCATCAGCCCACCGACCGAGATCCCCGGCGGGATGGACTACGAGACCTGCTTCTGGCGGGTCGCGCAGGTCTGGCACCGGGCGGCTGAGGTGTGCGCCAACGAGGGCGTCGTGTTCGTCTGGGAGTTCGAGCCGGGCTTCCTGTTCAAC
>JABAHP010003614.1_pt2 | contig 13892 bp, 12 predicted proteins | sample 7062081 | NCBI WGS metagenome assembly JABAHP01 (sample SAMN14534357, study PRJNA622989) | marine sediment metagenome | biome: marine biome [ENVO:00000428]; feature: marine pelagic biome [ENVO:01000023]; material: deep marine sediment [ENVO:00002113] | place: India: Gulf of Kutch | collected... | reverse complement strand
TGGCAGATGGGCGTTTTCCGACAGCCTCATGAGTATCTCGTTTTAGTCGATGTACGACCACTTTTTGGTTTCAAAACGGTATGTTCTCCTGCCAAAAGGGGGGGCTTCCGCCCACATCAGGCCATGGTATTCCTTGTGTCGTAAATAGTAGTATTTGGAGGATGTTAATCGAATGGCTGCGCGAGGCACTTTTGAGAAATATTGGGGAATCAAGTCCTCTAAACGTTCCGGATATTTGCCCTGTTCCGACCGGTAATCTTCAACCGCCTTGATGATGAGTCTTGCGTTCACATGGCCCATATGCTTGTTGAACATGAAAGTACTCAGAATGGCAAAGACGGTTAAACAGAGGGCCAGGGACCTGATACCATACTTCATGACAATGGCACGCTCACCCTTACGCCGCCAAAGAAACGCCACAAAGTTGGTTAACATGAAGACGACACAAAGGAAGGTACCCAAGCTGGGCAACCCTATGAGCAGTGCATCCAAAAAATAGAGCACCGCACAGACTATCAGGGTCCACACAAGATGTCTTGAGCGCTTTTTCTTTTTCAACTTAATCGCGATCTCCGCGGCCTCCTTGAGCGCACTTTCTTTTTCGCCGTTCCGATGGGATACAACTCACGCCTCTTCTATACTCGTGACTCGACAAAATTTCAACCCGCTTCAAGTCCGGCCTTTCAGTCCACATCGGTACTGCAACAGGCACACGCCTCAACTTTGAGCAAGACTTCATTTCCTCTCTTTGCAACCCTTTACACTCGCATCCCTTCAAACCTGTTTTGGCCTTTCCAGGTTCAACACGTGGGTAATACAGGAAGGGATCTCATTGGGGTGATGGGTTACATAAAGGGCATGGGTTTTGGTCTTGCTGCCAATATAGTCAATTAAGTCCAGAATGACCGTTCGGTTTGACCTGTCCAACCCCTGACAGGGCTCATCCAGAATGAGAAGGGTCGGGGATTTCACCATAGATCGAGCCAGCAGCACCATCCGTCTTTGTCCATATGAAAGCTGATCATACCAATCTGATGCATACGTTATACCCAGAAGCTTCATCCATTGCTCTGCCGCTGCAAGCTGTTCTGCACTACATTTTCGGTACAGGCCTATGGAATCAAAGAATCCCGACAGCACCACGTCGCGCGCCTTCATCCGCTTGCGATAGTGGATCTGTAACTCCGAAGAAACAACGCCGATTCGCTTCTTTATATCCCAGATGCTCTCTCCAGATCCCTTGCGTTTGCCGAACAGGTAAATCTCATTGGCATAAGCCTGTGGATTATCCCCTATGATCAGGCTCAAGACGGTTGTTTTGCCTGCGCCATTGGGACCCACAATGGCCCAGTTCTCTCCCCGTTTCATTGCCCAGTTCAGATTTTCCAGGACAGGGATATCTCCGTATTTTATTGTGGTGTCTCTCAAATCCACGAATACCTCCGGTTTGCCTTCCTGCGGCGCTTCCTCTCCATCTTCGTGTTGCGGAATTGAGAAGGTCAACGGTCCTTTTTTATTATATAGGCGGTCCATGTTTTCCGGTTTGAGCACCTTGTCTCGCGCCCCCTGGAGAAACACCTCGCAGTCCTTTAGGCACAGCACATGGGTGATAGGGCGGAGAATCTCCTCAAAACGATGGGTTACCAAAATGATCTGCATGCCTTCATCCATCAATCCCGTGATGGTATTCCCCAGCCGTCCCTTGGATTTATCATCGAGTCCTTCAAAGGGTTCATCCAGGATGAGGAGTTTTGGCGATTTCATCAGGGCACGGGCAATGAGGACCTTCTGCATTTCCCCGGTGGACAGAAATCGAATACCCCGGTCAAGGAGATAACCGATTTCAAGGTGTTTCACTACCCGGTCAAAATTTGGGGCTTCAACGTCTTGGTGATGATTGCCCGACAAAATTGTCTGTCTGGCCTTGGCAAAAGTGTCCATTCTTCCGGAAAAAAAACGGGCCTCGTCACGGTCTTCCTCTTGGGCGATTAATCGCTGGTGGAGTTCTAAGGAGACAACCCCGATTGTCCCTTGGGCGTTCTTTGGATAATTGCGGATCACCCTTCCGTTCACGACAGGCACATTGCCTATAAGCGTCCCCACGAGAGAGGACTTTCCAGACCCGTTGGGGCCCAAAATTGCCCAGTTCTGGTCCTTCTTGATTTCCCAGTTCGTATCGGAAAGGAGGAAATCTTCCCTGACGCGGATCGTGACCTTTTCAAGCCTTATGAATGTTTCTTCTGAATTGTTCTTCTGCACCATGTCTTTCCGCTCGTTCCGCACTCATTTTTTCGAAAATACCCAGGATTCTGCCTCCTCCCTTAGCTGCGGGAGGACCTGGGATTGCGTGCATAGAAGGATGGATGATAGGAATAGAGGTCCTGAAAGTCAAGGACCGTCGTATTGTATTTAACGCGGAGGTGGTGTAAGACTGGTCGAGCCATAGGCGTAGAGTTGACAGAATATGAGAATGGGGGGGATCCGTATGGAAAAACTGACGCTTATTTTAGTGGCCCTTGCAGCCGGTATGGCCAACGCCTTTCAATCCCCAATAAATGCGGCGCTGGGGAAATACACCGGAGCAGTTCAAAGCTCCTGCATTTCCTTTACAGTGGGTGCGTTATCCCTTTTCATTCTGGCCATGGTCATTGGGCGGGGGAGCATCCTGAAGGTCACGCAAGCACCGCCCTATTTATGGTTGGGAGGAATTCTGGGGGCCATACTGGTCACCACCATGCTCATTGTTGTGACCAGAATCGGTGCTGCCGTGACCATCAGTTCCGTGATTACCGGGCAAATGGTTGCTGCCCTCATCATCGATCAAATAGGCTTTCTCGGGGTACCCAAGACTCCCATAGGCCTCTCCCGTATCGCAGGCATCCTCTTTCTCGTTGTGGGAATCAAACTATTAACAAAATAGAGATCAAGAATTGGGATTCCCAGGGAAAGTAACTGCTATCCTTTATCTTATAATTTTATCATTGTCACTGATGGCCCCCCGTCCCTTACGCCTGGTCCATTAACTCGTTGATGAATTGGGTGGTCGTGTAAATCTTGAATTTCTGTGCTCTCATCTTGGCATTGCTCAGGTTGTGGACACAGCTGTTGCACTCTGTGAGCAAAATGTCCGCCCCCACTTCCTCAACCCCCTTCAAACGCTCACGTGCCATGGCAATGGAATTCTTGGCATAGGCCCCTCTCACTCCCCCGCCGGCTCCACAACAGAGGGCGTCGGCGCGGTTCTGGCGCATCTCCACATAATCTGGTGCGATTTTGCGGATGATCTCCCGGGGCTCCTCATAGATTCCACAATGTCTTCCCAGGTCACAGGGGTCATGGTAGGTGACCCGCTTGTCTGTCTTCACTCTCAGATCAAAGTCCTTCAGAAACTGGCTGATATGGACCACCTTGAGGCCTTCATCTCGGAGCGTCTCATACGCTGGTTTGTTATTAAAGGTCCGCGAACAGTAGGGACACCCTGTTATGAGCGTTTTAGCCCCAGTGGCCAGGATGCGTTCCATGTTTTTCTTTGCCAGGTCTTCGTTGATCTCATAGCCCACGTCTTCCAGCACCCCACTACAGCAGACCTCATCAATGAGGGTGTAATCCACCTTGAGGCGGTCCAGGAGATCCAGGGTCCCCAGGGTGGGCTCATCTTCCCGAAAGGATCCCACACATCCGATAAAGTAGACGTTCTCCGCCTTCTTATTTCGTTCCCTCTCAAAATCCTCAGGTTCGTCCTCTGCGTAAATGTTTGTATGTGTCTGAAGGACCTTATTCATCCCCACAAAGGCTGGGTGACAGGAGCCGATGTGGACCATGTCCTTTCTCGCCTGTTTGATGATTTCTGGCACGTCTACGCCCGAAGGACATTCCTCTGCACAACTCGCGCAAGTGGTACACTGGAAAAGGGTCTCGATGAGCTCATCGCTCAGGTCGATAGTGCCGTCCATGACCTCCTTGAGAACCAGCATTTTGCCCCGGGCGTTCAGGGCAGGCCGTTTTGTCAGGCCGAAGACCGGGCATCTGGCCCGGCAGAAGCCGCAGCTGGAACAGCGGAGAATCTGATCGCGGAATTTTTTGGTGAAGTCGTACTTGGCTTCCATTCAACCCTCCAGACCCATCTTACCGGGGTTGAGGATATTATTGGGGTCGAATAGTCCTTTCAATGAGCGCATCACATCCATGGCCACACCCTCGTGCTCAAGGGGCATCAACGGTGCCTTGGCCAACCCGATTCCATGCTCTCCGGTCAGCGTCCCCCCCAGCTTGATAACCTTCTCGAACAGCTCCTCCGTGGCCTCTTCCACCCGCTTCACCTCCTCCGGGTTGGTCCCGTCAAAGCTGATAACCGGGTGGAGATTACCGTCCCCAGCATGGCCTACCGTGGGGATTTTGAGATCATACTTTCCTGCGATATCAGAGATCACGCGAAGTATGTCCGCCATTTTGGACATGGGCACGCTCAAGTCCTCCACAAAGAGGTTGTAGTTGATCCGGGCCATGACACCGTAGGCCGATTTTCGCGCCGACCACAGGGCTTCAGCCTCTTCCTGCGATTCAGCCTTTCTTACGGTTGAGGCCTTGTTCTCCTGGAATATTTCAATAATTTTGGCAAGCTGAAACTCAGTCTCCTCCCGGGTGTAACCGTCCACCTCTGCCACCAGGAGGGCCTCCACTTCCGGCAGATTCAGGTCGGTATTCTGGTTTATGGCCATAAGGGTCTGTTGATCAACCACCTCCAGTGCGCTGGGCAGGATGCCGGAGTACATGATTTCGCTCACGGCCCTACCCGCGTCCTCCAGCATATCGAAGGTCGCCATGGTCGTATGGGTGAGGGGCGGCTTGGGATTTATTTTCAGGGTAATCTCCGTGATCACCCCCAGGGTCCCTTCAGAGCCCACAAAAAGCCTTGTCAGGTCGAACCCGGAAACGCTTTTCATGCATTTGGATCCGGTGTGCAATACCTGCCCGTCGGCCAGAACCACTTCCAGGCCCAGGACATAATCCTTGGTGGTGCCGTACTTGGCGCCCTTGATGCCCCCGGCGTTCGTGGCCACATTGCCTCCCAGGGTACAGACGGCGCCGCTGGCCGGATCGGGCGGGAAGAAGAAGCCGTAGGGCGCCAGCGCCCGGTCAAGATCGTCGTAAATCACACCCGGCTGCACGATGGCCAGGCGGTCCTCGATGTTGATCTGGATAATTTGGTCCATGCGCGCCAGATCAAGAATCAAACCGCCCTCCTGTGGCACGGCCAGTCCCGCCAGTGACGTCCCGGCTCCTCGGGCTATGACGGGTAACTTTTCTTTGTTGGCCAGCTTTAGAATCGCCGAGACTTGATCCCTGTTTACGGGCCACACGGCTGCATCGGGCCGTTGCTTGAACTCCGAGGCATCCTTGGCGTAGGCGATAAGATCAATCAGGCTGTCTGTGAAGTTCTCTTCACCTACGATCTCCCTCAACGACTCCTTGACTCTTGGTTCCATCATACGACTCCTTATTATATCTGGAGACTGTTCAGGTTGACTTGAGCTATGCGCTATTCTGCTCCAATATAAATCCTTCACTGCGTCTTTTCAATTTTGGACAAGAGAGCGGAATCCTGTGTACCCATGGACCTCTTCGCAGCGCTTGCCTCGGGCGATCCCTTATCTTCCACTTCTCACCTTCTCGGCTATTTGCATGAACTCCTTTTCCGTCAAAACCCTTTTCAGATCGTGGGATTGCAGCTTCACCTCCTGGAGCACATCCATCGCTTCCTCTTCGTTCAGTTCGATGCCCAACTTTTTTGTCCATATCTCGATGTTGTCTAGGCCGCTCTTTTTGCCCATCAATATTCTGGGCACCTCGTGACCCACAAAATCCGGGTGCACCGGGAACACGGTTGTGGGGTCTGTTTCAAACACATTTTTGAACCAGCCCGTAACGATTCCTGATTCAATGCTATAGGCCCCGTCCCCGATGAAGGGCCGACTGGTGGGGACATCTACGCCAGAAAGCTCCCGTACCAGCTTGGAAACCTCGTTCATTTTACTGTAATCAAGTCCCGCATCAATACCGTACATGGTCAACAAGGCCAGAACAGTCTCCTCCATAGGGGTGTTACCGGCCCGCTCCCCTATGCCGAGCACGGTTGAATGGATGACCTCTGCGCCGGCCAGCACCGCATTTATTGTGTTCGCCACACCCATACCGAAATCAGAGTGAAAGTGGATCTCAAGGGGCTTTGATACCCTTTCTTTCACCTTCCTTGTAAAGTAGAGGGCTGCATGGGGAGAAAGGACACCAAAGGTATCCACCAGAGTGAAAGCGTCCATATGACCTTCGGTAGCCACCCGATCTACCAGGTCCAGCAACCATTTTAGGTCAGACCGCGTGGCATCAATGGTGAAGAAGACCGTGTACAGTCCCTCTTCCTTGGCAAAGGCGGTTGCCTTGATGGAAAGGTCTATGGCTTTTTCCAAAGGCCATTTGTAGCCCTGCTCAATAAGGTGGGCACTGGCCGGTATTTCGATGACGATGCCTCTTACACCACAATCTGCCGCACGTTTCACATCGTCCACCATGCACCGGGAGAAGCAAAAAATGTCCGATTTCAGGTTCCGTTTCACGATTTCCTTAATGGCAGCCTCGTCTCTGGGTGACACTGCTGGCATGCCCGCCTCAATGCGATGCACTCCCAATTCGGATAACTTCTCAGCAATTCGTACCTTGTCATCTTTGGTAAAAATGATCCCGGCCTGCTGTTCCCCGTCCCGCAGGGTGATGTCGTGAATCCTAACCTTTTCAGGGGGCTGGAAGCCTGCCCTCACCTCGTCCAAAAAATTCCATGGGCTTACAAACCAGTTATCTGTTTTCCAGGGTTGGGACGTCTTTCCCTTCCGCGTTTCGTTCATGGGTCTCTCCTTTCGGCTTAATTTTGGCTCGTAAGGACTTTAGTATGAAATATTTTCGCCTTTTAGTTGAATCCCTCTCCTAAGATATGTCAAGCCGTTTTTACTCCTAGTGAAAATATTCATTGGAGTTGAACATAAAGATCTCAGAGGAAAGGAGGAAACAAATAAATAGGAATCAATATCAACACATTATAGCATCCAGCAGGGGCTCAAATCCGCTTTGATGGCGCCTATCAAAAAGGGACAGAGTGCGACCATTCTCTTTCACTCGGGGTAAACTGACTCTCAACATAGGTTTTCATCTCCTTTATTTCTTTTTCTTGAAAGTGGTCTGAGCATCCAAAATTTGATACGGTGTTTAGTCAGATATACTGAGCTTTAGTAAAGAACCCGGCCCTACAGGCCCCGGCTTTGAGCTGCCTGCAGAGGAGTTTGATTGTGCAATCTCCTTTAGAGTGCCTAAAATGCCTAAAGTGAATGAGATTTTTGTCAGTTTAAAAATAGACCTCGCCAAAGGCGAGCACCTCAACTTTAGCCCCGCCTGCCATAGCCATTTATGGGTAATCCGGTCTGTTTGACCAGTTCTGATTGCCTAACTCGAGCTAACTACTGTGCGCGGCGAGGCATTGGCGGGCAGGTCACTTTTAACTTTAGATCACTTAAAACGCCTTCTATCGGTAGAGCCAAGAATTCCTGATCTGGCCCAGAGGACCAGGTTTTGACTTCAAAATAAATGACCCCGGGAGGATGACATGGACTTGGACTTTTTGAATAAGACCGTTCTTATCACGGGCTCTTCACGAGGGATAGGACGTGCGACGGCCCAGAGATTTGCACAATTGTCCGCACGTGTGGTCATCCACTTTCATGAAAACCGAAACGCTGCTGAGCAAACCCTGACCGAACTTCCGGGCGGTCCGCATCTTATTGTCCAGGCAGACATATCAGATCCTGACTCCGTTCAAAATATGATGGATACCGTGCTCAAAGAAACGGAAAGAATTCATGTGCTGGTCAATAATGCGGGTATATTCGAGGAATACCCCATATTCGATCTGACTTACAAAGAATGGCAGAGAATATGGGCGCGTACCATTGGAACGAATCTGATGGGTCCGGCCAATGTCTCTTTCCGAATGATTCAACACATGAAGGCGCAGGGTGGGGGGAAGATTGTGAATGTTTCATCCAGGGGAGCCTTCCGAGGGGAACCGAATGCGCCCGCCTACGGGGCAAGCAAGGCGGGGCTCAACGCGCTGAGCCAATCCATGGCACTGGCCCTGGCACCCCACAATATCTTTGTGTATGTGGTGGCACCAGGCTTCGTTGAAACGGACAGGATTGCCCCGTTGCTTTCTGGCCCGAGAGGGGAGGCACTTAGAGCCCAAAGCCCTTTTGGGCGTGTTGCGTACCCTGAGGAAGTGGCCAACACGATCGCATTTCTGGCCTCTGAAGGAACGGATTATTTGACAGGATGTATAGTGGACATCAATGGTGCATCCTATCTGCGAACCTGATTTCCAGATCACATATATTCACTTCTCTGCACACAGCAAACACATTAATTGTTAAGGAGTCTTTCCTGATGCTTGAGAAACCTCTGGACCTTTCACCCTTGAGAAACCAGTTTCCGGCCCTACAGGAAACAGATGAAAGAGGGCGGCCATACGTTTATCTTGACGGGCCAGGAGGGACCCAGGTCCCCCAAACAGTGATTAATGCGATGGCCGACTATTTCAGACGTGCGAATGCGAATCACGGCGGCCATTTTATCACCAGCCACCGAAATGATGAGATGATCGAGCAGACCCGCGTCGCCATGGCCGACTTTCTCAATGCCCCTTTACCCAGAGAAATTGTCTTTGGTGCCAACATGACCACCCTCACCTTCAGTCTGAGTCGGGCTATTGGCCGCATCCTTGAACCGGGTGACGAGATTGTCGTTACACGCCTGGATCATGATGCCAACATAGCGCCCTGGGTCGCCCTGGAGGAAAGAGGTGCGCGAATCAAATGGGTCGATTTCAACGTGGAAGACTGCCGGCTAAATCTTGAGCAGTTGGCCTCCCTCCTCACCGATAGAACCAGATTGGTTGCCGTGGGTTACGCTTCCAATGCCGTGGGCACCATGAATCCCATCCACCGTATTTCAGACCTGGTCCACCGTGCGGGCGCGTGGCTCTGGGTCGACGCCGTGCACTATGCCCCGCACGGCCCCATTGACGTCCAGGCGGCAGGCTGCGATTTCTTGGTCTGCTCTGCTTACAAATTATTTGGACCACATGTGGGGGTGCTCTGGGGCAGGCTGGAATTATTAGAACAATTGATCGCGTACAAGGTAAGGCCCTCAAGTCCCAACCCGCCTCACAAGTTTGAAACGGGCACCCTCAATCATGAAGGCCTGGCTGGGGTCTTGGCAGCTGTCAATTACCTGGCTGGGGTGGGTCGAGAATACGGCCCTCACCCGGGTATGACAGAGCCTGCCAGATCAGGCCAGTACGAGGGGCGGCGCAGGGAACTGAAACAGGCCATGAACACGATCCGTGCCTATGAACGCCCCCTCTTTACGTACATGGTAAAAGAGACGCAAAAAATCCCTGGCATAACCATTTATGGTATCACCAACCCGGAAGAATTTGGTGCAAGGTGTCCCACTCTGGCCTTTACCAGGGAGGGTTTTACGCCCAGGGCCATTGCCACCTATCTGGGCAACCAGGGTATTTTTGTTTGGGATGGAAATTATTATGCCGTGAACGTGACCGAACGACTGGGTCTTGAGGCGTCTGGTGGCATGGTCCGAGTCGGCCTGGTCCACTACAATACGCGGGAAGAAATAGAACGCTTGTTAACGGCTCTGAGAGAGATGTGATGGGTCTGAGCACCAGTCAATTACCACCACTTAAAGCGGTGGTTTAGTTGCGGACCCTGAAAGGATCTTAAGATATCTCTCACAGAGCTCACAGAGGACGCAGAGCTATTTGAATCACGAAAGCACGAAAATAAAAAAACGCGAAAATTAGACAGGATAGACAGGATTTCATTTGCCATCGCCACCTGTGCCCCGCAGAAGGCTATGCCGCGGCGAGAGGCTTAAAGGGCCTTGCGCCACTGGAGTATAGTCTTCTCTATGATATTTCTCGGACGCAGATTCTGATCCGCAGATTACGCAGATTACGCAGATTACGCTGATATTCAAGAAACTGGTTTGATTGGATCGCTTGAAATAATGGGAACCCGTGAGGCACAAAAATAAGCTTGCTTATTTTTGTGCTTCAGGGCTTCCCATTGTTCCCAAGGCGCAGCCTTGGGAATCCCGCTACGCGGGATTTCCAGCGATCTTTGCATCTCATCCGGTACATCCTGTTAATCCTGTCTAAAAAAATTATTCCTAGTTTCTTTCGTGTTTTCGTGATTAATATTCTTGTCAGTGTGTTCGTCATCCCCGACTTGATCGGGGATCCAGTGTTTGGTCGATTATCATGAGCAATATTTAAAAGGAGAATATCATGGACCTTTGGGAAACGATAGAGAAACGCCGGACGATCCGGAAATTCTCGGCCTCGCCCACAGAAGAGCAGTTAGATCGCCTCTTGGAGGCGGGCGCCAAGGCCCCTTCAGCCGGGAACCGCCAGGCCTGGTTTGTCATCATTGTCAATGCCCCGGAGACAAGAGCTAAGTTGGGCGAGATAAAGCAGAATCTAAACGCCACGTTCACACCGGACACTGAGAAAGGCCGGACCATGCTTCAGATGCAAAAAGACGTGTTCAACAACAGCACCTCCCTTATGTTCTACACGTATGCCCCGGAACCTGATGATCCGCATCGCTATGACATGGGAAGCGCATGGTTGTTCGTGGAAAACCTCTGCCTTGCGGCCGTGTCCGAGGGGCTCGGTACACAGCTTTTCGCCTATTGGGATGATGCGGAAGAAGAAGTGAACCAAGTCCTTGGGGTCCCCGAGAAATACAAGCAGGTGATTGGGGTCAACGTGGGGGTTCCTGACCCTGCCTTTAAGCCCGCCACCAAGGTACTGAAATCCAAATCAAAATGGATATTCAGGGAAAACTGGCCTGCGGATTAGAACCGCATGATCATGTGATGAAATTCCACTGTTCTCTTTGAATAAGTAACTTGGTTGATTTGCCTTCTCCGAAAAACGTTTGTCAAGGAATTAGGCCTCTCTAAAAAATCTGATTTAATTTTCTATTCTTCTCTTGACAGGAGAAAGAGCATGATTACTTTTTTTCAAAAGTAATTTTTGGTCCTTAACTGACTGTTATTGTTGGAGAAAATTTGTCTTTCTCTTTCCATACTAGGTGTTTTCTCTGAATTTGAGATCAAGGGGGTGAGAAAATTGACGCACTTAGTCCTGGGAAGGATCAGAAAATTACATCGACGGTTTCAGCGACTTACAGCAGGAATAGTCGTTAGTCTTTTGCCCTCTATTCCTGGTATGGTCACTCATGAGTGGCCTACTGACTCAGCGGACATCACCAAAAGCGATTCCAGCAACCTGCAGATGGGGGCACCGATTGAGGCTGATTTTTCATTGCAAAATTCTCGCGCTTTAATCCCTTTCACCTCCAAGAAATCCTCGAATTCGAGCACACCTAGTTTGCATGCCATACCTAAAGAGCCACAGGATTTTTTCCGAGAGCCATACGACAATCATACACTGCCACAAACCAAGAAAAATTTGGAGCTTTTCGTATGCATTGCTCTAAGGCAAGTAAGCCATGCTCCTACCTGAGCAAATTAGCAACTCGTCAAGTGTATCCCTATTAAATGAAATTATAAATTTTTTGTGAAAGGAGGAACTAGCTATGTCGTTGAGAAGATTAACAGGTTGGCCCATGGGGGACTGGAGAAGCCCGTTTGAAGAGTTGGAACAAATCCGAAGAGAGATAGACAGGGCTTATGGAGATTTATCAGGCCGCGTATTTAGGGCGCAAATCGCCGGGGTTTTCCCGCTGACGAATGTCTTTGAGGACAAGGACAATTACTATATCCGTGCGGAGCTTCCCGGCATAAAGGCTGATGAACTGGACATATCTGTGACAGCTGATTCTCTCTCCATATCAGGTGAGAGGAAAATAGCCATGGAGAAAGAAAATGCCCGGTACCACAGAAGAGAGAGAGAAGCCGGCAAGTTTAGCCGCATGATTAGTTTACCCTCTCAAGTTGATTCAGAAAAGGCAGACGCCCGCAGTGCTAATGGAGTCTTAACAGTGGTTCTACCCAAAGCGCAAGCAGCCAAACCGAAACAGATTGCTGTAAAGGCAACCTAGTTGTCAAAATATTCATTGAAAGGAGTAATAAAGATGACTGATCCCAAGACCAAAGATTTACAGGTAAAGGAAAAGGCTGAAGTAACGTCGACGACTGAACAGACCAAACCGGGGCCCATCTTTACCCCGGCTGTTGATATCTTCGAAACCAAAGAAGAGCTGACCTTGCTTGCTGATATGCCCGGTGTAAAGGCAGGCGATCTAAACATTGATCTTCGAGAGGGTACTCTGACCCTGTCTGGCGAGGCCGAATCGCCGGAAGGTTCCGGGGAAACGGAGGTGTTCCGAGAATACAGGACAGGCAGGTATTTCAGGGAATTCACTGTTTCGGAGATGATTGATCAGGCCAAGATTGAGGCGGAGTTAAGAGACGGTGTCCTCAGACTCAGGCTGCCCAAAGCAGAAGCGGCCAAGCCTCGTCAGATAACAGTTAAAGCATCATAGTTGATGAACTAGAGATCGATAAAAGCGATCTCTCTTGAGGAGTGGGGCGAAACCCTCGGAAATGCCTTAACCGCTTTTTCAGACAAATGTGGAGGCAAAGGGCTTCGCCTCTTTCCTCAGATCCCAAGAGATTGAGAAGGTGTAGCGACGAAACTGTTTAGGGTGTGTAGAAATGATGGAAAGAAACAGGACTAGTCTATTAGAGGGATAATATGCCTAAAGACTACTATATCGTATTGGGAGTAAGCCGTGGAGCAGATCTGAATAAAATCAAAAAAGCCTATCGAACGGTGGTCAAAAAGTATCATCCAGATGTGGTTCAATCAGAGGAAACCAAGAAAAGGTTTCTAGAGATACGAGAGGCTTATGAAACCTTGAGTGATGAAAGAAGAAGAAAAGAGTATGACGATGAACTAGCAAAAAAGGGATCTGAACTTAGAATCACGAGGGTCCCCGATATTATCGAAAGCAGGACATCTCTTTTTGATGATATGGAGAGACTTTTTTCTTCTGCTACTGATGACTTCTTTGAAGGATTTTTACCTGGCTTTTTTGATTCAGATAAGGGACGAATAAGAGGAAAGGACCTCTATTTTGAGGCAATACTTTCCCCGAGCGAGGCTGCCGAAGGCGGTCTCTTTCCCGTCACCGTTCCCACCATTGAACCCTGTCCAAAGTGTGGCAAAACGGGAACCTGGGAGAATTTTTTCTGCCCGGTTTGTTCCGGATACGGAAGGGTACAATCCGAAAGAGAGTTTTCATTGACCATCCCACCAAATGTAAAACATGGGACAAAGATAAGGTTATCCATGGAGGATATTGGGCTGCGAGATGCTTACCTGAATGTAATGGTCTTGATAGACCCCTACCTGGAAGAAGAGGAATGGTAATCCGGCTTTTCTTTGAATTTGACTGAATTGCGATTCATTGCAGTATTGATCTGCTAATCGAAAGTTTTTAGCCGTCTCTGCACCAAGCAATCATAGCACTACTCCACTATCTTAAATCATTTCAGCCACATACAAGATATAGACATTCCCACCAAAAAACGCTATCCTGTGAACCCTCAATAAATCTGTCGACAAGTTAACCCAAAAAAGCACAACCCTAACTTTTTAGAGTGAGCTATGGGTATGTGTCAACAGAAGGTGATAAAGGTAAAGCCTCCAAGGGATTTTTCTATTCCCTCGGCGGCTTTTTTGTTTGGGGAGGTACTTCTGTGTGATGGAAGAACGCGCCAAACGTAAACTGAGCGCTATTCTG
>JABAHP010009799.1_pt1 | contig 13897 bp, 14 predicted proteins | sample 7062081 | NCBI WGS metagenome assembly JABAHP01 (sample SAMN14534357, study PRJNA622989) | marine sediment metagenome | biome: marine biome [ENVO:00000428]; feature: marine pelagic biome [ENVO:01000023]; material: deep marine sediment [ENVO:00002113] | place: India: Gulf of Kutch | collected... | reverse complement strand
CGACATCGTCTCGGTGCTGCACTTCGATCACGACTGGACCCGCGACCTCCCCCGGCTGCGCGAGCTTCCGGCCAGGAAGTGCATCCTGAACCTGGACGGCTGGACGGACATCCGCAAGGCGAAGGAGATCCTGGGAGACCACATGGCGATCATGGGCGACGTTCCCGCCCCCCTGCTCTCCGCCGGAACGCCCGACGAGGTCTACGCCTACGTGCGCGCCCTGGCCCGCGACGTGGGGCCGACCGGCCTGATCCTGTGCCCCGGCTGCGACGCGCCCATCGATGCCAAGCCCGAGAACATGCAGGCGTTCGTCGCGGCCAGCCTCGAGTTCGGTTAGCTCGCGGATCATGAGGTGCTTCGATCGACTCCGGAGCGGCGGAGTCAGCGGATCGCGGCGAGGATGTCCGCAACGAAACCGATCTGGTCCCAGCCGCTGTGGCGGAGCGGGTCGAGGCCCATCCGAGCGACCACGAGCTGGCGCGAAGGAACGATCGTCGCGTGTTGCCCGCGCACGCCGGAGGTGCCGTAGGCGTCGGCCGGAAGGCGGGGGTCTCGGCCGTAGAGCCAGAACTGCGCGCCGTAGCCCGCATACGCTTCGTCGTCCTCGGGCAACAGCAGCGTCGCCGGCGCGGGAGTGGTCGTGTATTCGACCCAGCCTTCCGGCAAGATCCGCTCGCCGTTCCACACGCCGTCGCCCAGGTAGAGGAGTCCGAGGCGAGCGAGGTCGCGGGGGGTCGAGTACACCTGGCTGCTCAGGATGAAGTTGCCGTGGGGATCCACCTCTGGAAGCGTGTCTCGCATGCCGACTCGGTTCAACAGAGCCCGGCGGGGGAACTCCAGGTACGTACGGGCGTCGCCGATCACCTCTCGCATGGCGCGAACCAGCAGCAGCGTGTCGTAATTGGAGTACTTCCAGCGGCTGCCGGGCTCCACCTCCAGCGGAGTCCGCGCGACCAGCCTGCCGGTGTCGATGCCGTTCCAGTACGCCTCGGGCGTCCACGCGCCATCGCTCTTCAACCCGCTGCTCATGTGCAGCAGATGGCCGATCGTGATCCGGCCCCGCGGATCACCGGGCTCTTGCCACTCGGGAATCGGCGCCGCGGCGTCGACGGCCAGCCTGCCCCGGGCGACCAGGATGCCGACCAGCGCGCTCGTGATGCTCTTCGCCGACGACCACGTGCGGTACTGCGTGTGCGCGTCGAAGCCGCGAGCGTAGCGTTCGGCGATGATCCGGCCGCGGTAGACCACGACGACTCCGATCGTCTTGTGCGGCCGGTACTGCGTTCCCGAGAACGCCGCCTCCAGCGCGGCCCGGAGCTTCTGCTCGTCGACCTCGGGCGGGAGCCGCTCGGCGGGAAGACGATCGCCCTCCGGCCACGGACTGTCCGCCGGGTCGCCCGCTGGAAGCGGGATCTCGAGCTTCGGCAGGGGGCTCGGGTCTGCGATCGACGAGCCGGGCGGCATCACCGTGCAGCCAAGGGAGGCTCGATAGGCGGCCCTTCGTGGCATCCATCCGAGCAGGACCGGCACGCCGACAGACCGGGCTCCGCGATCCACGACCGGGTCCGGCACGAGTCGCAGCAGAGGATGGAGGTTGCTCAGCTCATCCTCGAGAACGTCGTCCGGGTCCCTTCCGGCCACGAAGACGCCGGAGCACATGTGCCCCGCCTTGAGCCCGGCCCCGATCACCAGGAGGGAGAACGCACGCTGCGCTGCGACGACGAGGCCGGCCAGGACCGCGAGAACGACGACCCCGGCGATCAGCTTCGCGCGGCCGTACCCCCGCGCGCCGTCATCCGCTCGAGCCATGGGGTCGATCCCGCAGCAGGCTCACGAGGCCTCGACGAGACGCTGGAAGACCTCCCCGGCCCTCTCCCGGTTCACGATGCCGCACAGGCAGGGCCGCGCCACGTTCTCGGCCGCCTCCGCGGGGGTGGTCTCGCCGGCGCGAATGCCCTCCACCAGCCAGCGCACCCGGTTTGCGGCGATCATGCCGTGGCCGCACATGGTGATGATCTCCAGCTCGTCCTCGCAGGGCAGGTCCTGGGTCTTCCCGAACAAGCCCAGACTGTGAAGATAGGTGTGCTGTCGCGAGCCCGTTCGCTGACAGCAGCGCTGCACGTCGTCGAAGAGCCCGGAGAGGATGATGGAGATGGGGTAGCCGTTCTCCCTGTTGTTCTGGAGCCACTCCCCCTTGAGGTCGTCGATCAGGTCGACGACGTCTTGCATGTTCGTGTAGAGGGCCGTGATCACCGGCGTGCGTGTCGCGACCGCTCCCAGCAGAAGACGCTCGATCGCCTCGGGCCAGTGCCCGTGGAGCCACCCGAGCGCGCCGTGCACCGGCCGTAGCTGCGGGATGGCGAGCTCGACGTAGTTCCTGGAGAGCCAGTTGCTGGGGTTGTGGGCCAGCATCTTGAGCGCGAGTTCGCGCATGGCCGAGCGGATCCCGCTCTCGTCAATGTACTCGCCGGGGATCATGGCCAGCACGATCACCTCGCGGCCCGGTCGCGCCGGATCGAGACCACGGCGCTGCGAGGTGTGCGACACGGCTCAGCCCCCGCCCTCTGCGATCCCCTGGGCCAGCCCGAGGTTCACCTTGCCGTTGGGGAGGCTCCGGACGCCGTCGCCGAAGAGGTCCGGCAGAGGCGAAAGGCCGCCCTTCTTGGCGCGAAGAGCCACCGAAACGCTGAAGACGCTGGTCACCTCGTCGGATAGCTCTCCCAGGATCGTCATCAGCTCTCGAGCCGCCGTATGCGGAACGACGAACTCGATCAGGATCGAGATCGCCTTCTCGTTCAGGATCTCCGGCTTGAGTGCGCCGGTCCTCGGATCTGCGATCAAGCTCTTGACGGGATTGTCCTCGACCATCGAGAACCCGCGGGCCGTGAACTTCTTCACCACCCGCTCCNNGAAACCCGTGCGCCGTGAACTTCTTCACCACCCGCTCCGCGTCTGCGAAACGCGCGCCCAGGACGGGGCGGCCCAGCTCTACGAACACGCCCACGGAGCCCGCCCCGTAGCGGCCTCCCACGTCGTTGGTCTTGATGCCTTCGGTGCCCCGTCCCGGCACATCGGTCGATTCGTGTTCGGCGATCGGGTTCGAGAAGGCCTCGCGCAGGACCCGCGGCCAGGAGAGCTTCCCTTCCCGGATTGCGTCTTCCGGGCAGACGTTCGCTCGCAGGCATGTCCCGCACTCCGAGCATTCGTGCGGGTCGATCGAAGAGACCTCGAACCCGAGACGGATCGCACCCATCGGGCACAGCGGCACGCACCGGCCGCAGCCGATGCAGCGGGTCTCGTCGATGTGGCGGTGGGGCTTCGAGCCAACCTCGCCCGCCTGCGACCCCCGGCAGGCCGGCAGCGCCAGCCCGGCCACGCCCAGCGCCGACCCTTTCAGGAAATCACGTCGCTTGACATCCATGGGCTCCTCACGAAGCGGCGGCCGATGTTACCACGTCGGCCACGTCGATCAGGTAGATCTGCCGACCGTGCCCTTCGTGCGGGGAGTCGATCGCGACGAGACTCCCGTCGTTGCTCGAGCGCGGATGGAGGTCACAGCGATACTCGCCCTGGTAGCGCATCGGAAGGGGAAAGTGCCCCAGGTCCCACCTGCGCCGGGAGGGCACGTGATAGAGGTAGGGCGTCTGCTCCCGGTTCAGCAGGCCGGGATAGGTATCGTTCAGAATCCACTGCCGGCCGGGAAGGTCGAGGTACGTGATGTGGCCGTTCTCCGTCATCACGCCCTTGCCGACCTGCTCCACCTCGCGCGTGCGATCCCGGAAGAGGTAGAACCCGGACTCCCGGCCGCTCGGCTTCGTCCAGGCACAGACGTGTTCCTCGTCACGCCAGATGAAGTGTGACGTCTTTCCCGACGGGTCGAGCACGAAGAGATCCGAGCCATCCACGCCCAGCGTCAGCATGCGCGTCACGAATCCAGCGAGTGAGAGGACGAGCCGGGGGTACCACAGGTGCCGCCGCCAGCGATGAAGCACGATGAAGCGCGAGCTGTCCGGGCTCACGAGCAGGTGATTGAAGTAGTGCCAGCAGTCCTCGAGCGAGCGCCCCTCGTGCGGAAGACCCGCCACCTGGGCGAGCGAGAGCACGAGACGAACCTCCCCCGAGTCGAGATCGATGCGCCAGACCCCGGCATCCTCGGGCGCGCGCTCCTCGCGATGCGGATCTTCGAGCCCGACGTAGCCGTAGCCGGGTCTCATGCGCTGGATCCGCGCGAAGTCGGCGCTGAGCCCGAAGCGCCCGTCCGGGCTCAATGTGTAGATCGGCAGGGGCAGCGTGCGCGTGGCGCCCGTCTCGACGTTCAGCACCCGGGCGACGAAGCGATCGCCCTCCCGGTCGTTCCATACGACCTCGCTCGGCGAGCCCGGCCTCCATTGGAGCATGCATCCCTGCTGCCAGCCCCAGGCCTTGCTCTCTCCGAACGGGATCCAGCGATCCCCGTCCGTCAGGTCCACCATCCCTACGCGGAGCCTGTCCTGCGGCCCCGGTGTGCGGTGCTCGAATTCCACTTCGTTCGCCAGGAGGTAGCGATTCGACGGATCGAACTGCAGCTTGTCGTAGTATCCGAACCAGTGGAAGCGTGGCCCGTGCGTGACTCGCCTGATCGGTCGCACTCGTCTCGCCTCCCCCACGCCGCAAGATACCAGCGGAGCGGCGCAGGATAGGGCGAGCCCCGCGGCGGTCCGCAGGAAATCCCGGCGCCTGATGGGCAAGCTGCTCGGCGGTCGCGTGTGAAGCATGGCCGGATGATCGATGTGGCTCCCGGATATCGCTGCTCCGAGATTCATAGCCCTTCTCCTCGTCCGAGGAGGTGAATTCGGCCGAACCCCCGCGGGATGCGGCCGTCGGCATTTGCCTCTNNCGCGCGGCCGCGCGCGGCCAGACCCTTTCGATTCGGAGGAGAAGGTGAGATGAGCGGCGGAGAGCACATTCACAAGCTGGCGGAGTGGAGCGGAAAGGGCGAGTCGCCCGCGATGCACAAGATCCTCGAGTGCGCCATGACGGACGAAGAAGCGCGCTTCCTGCTCGACCTGCCCGCCGACCCCGCCGATCTGGCGGCCAAGTACGGCATGGACGAGAAGGGTATCGAGGAGAAGCTGCTGGATCTCGCACGCCGCGGGCTCGTGGTGACCTCGCGCAAGGGGATCCGCTTCCCGCGCAATCCCGCGACGCTGCACGACAACATCCTCGCCAGCGCAGAGCAGTACATTCCGCCCGAAATGGGAAAGCTCTGGATGGATCTCTACGACGGGGAAGGCTGGGCCGAAGAGATCGGCCACGGGCTGGTCAGCTTCGGCGTCACGGCGCTGCGCACGATTCCCCTGCTGGGCTGCGTCCCGGCGAAGACCGAGCTGCTGCCCACGGAGAGCATCGAGGCGATCATCGAGGCCAACAAGGACCTGATCAGCCTCCGCCACTGCTGTTGTCGCAGGGGCGCCAAGAAGTGCGACCACGCGAGCGAGGTGTGCATCCAGTTCGGCCGGCGGGCGAAGTACGACCTCTACCGGAGCAGCGGCAGGAAGATCTCGGCGGCCGAGGCCATCGAGGCCGCGCGCAAGGCCACGGAGTCGGGCCTGGTGCCCACGGTGACCAACATCTCGGGCGTGCAGGCGCTCGAATTCATCTGCTTCTGCTGCGGCTGCTGCTGCCTGGTGCTGGATCCAGCCGCCCGCGTGGGGGCCACCGACAAGATCCTCGCGCCGAGCCGTTTCGAGGCCAAGGTCGACAACAACAAGTGCGACGGGTGCAACAAGTGCCCGATGCGCTGCGCCTTCGATGCGATCGAGATGAAGGATCTCCCCGGCTACGCCGAGCCGAGGGCCGTGATCGATTCCGAGAAGTGCGTGGGCTGCGGGGCGTGCGTGCCGAAGTGCCCGATCGAGGGGGCGCTCACGCTGGAGCTGATCCGGCCGCCCGAGTTCATCCCGGAGTCGCTCACCGGTCCTTCCTCCGTCCTGCACATGTAGAGCGGCGCGCCACCGCCTCGAATCCGAGGCTTCGGCAGCCGCGCGGCGCGAGCGGTGGCTCAGCCGGTCCTGGCCTCGGCGCGTGCCTCGACCCAGCGGCGGTACGCCGCCGTGGGGAAGAAGGTGAGGAATAGGGTCGCCGCCGAGACGATACCCAGGACCATCGTGACGCCCATGGTCGCGAGCAAGACGGGCCGAATCGCCTCCGTCACGAGTTCGGTGGTGGTTCCGGCCAGGGTCGTGTAGATGACCCGGGCGACCGGGTCAGCGGCCAGGTTGACGAAGGTGGCGGCCGACCAGACGCCCCAGATCAGGAAGCGGTTCACCACCACGGCGTCCGCCAATCCGATGCGCAGCCGGCGCCGCAGTATGGTCCAGTAGCGGAAGGACTCCACGGTCACCCAGACCACGGGAGCTGAGCGGCCGAGCCACGCGGTCCAGTGGCCGATGCTGGGAACCGGCCTGACTGCGAAGCCCTCGTGCACGGCCTCGAAGCCGAACCCACCCAGTGCCAGGCAACAGCCCGCGAGCGCGGTCCAGCGCGCCCAGCTCGAGTCGCGCCGGAACGTCTGCCAGGTGAAGAGGAAGACCGCGGCTCCCCCGACGGCCATGCCCAGGATCCCCAGCCCCAGCACCGCACGGGCGATCTGCTCGTCCAGGGCGAGACGAGGATCGATCAGGCCTCCATATACGAGACCCTGACACACGGTGGACAGGAAGGCGCTGGCCAGGAAATAGACGCCCAGAGCCAGCTCCGGACGGCGTTCGTGCCCCAGGCCGGCCCGCAGCAGGCGAGCCCCGACCACGAAGGCCAGAATCAGATTGAGCAGGGTGACGAAACCACCGAAGGCCATGCGCGGTCCCCTCCGACCTGCCTGAATCGGACAGATGCAGCCCGAGCTTGATCCTGCCTGGCGGCGAGCACCGCCCGCGAGAACCGGCCTACGTGAGATCTGCGTTCCTCCGCGTCTCAGCCCAGTAGAGCGCGGCTTCGCCCGGATCCAACGTGTAGATATACAGGAATGCGGGATGCGGAGGCTGGAGGCTGGCCCGCGCGCTCCCTCCGCCTCGGGCATCGGGAAGCGCGCTCACACCTCCCATCCCCGGTGCTAGACTGGCCTTCGAGGAGGGAATCACGTGGAACTGAAAGAAGTCCTGGGCTGGCGACGTTCCATCCGTTTCTACCTGCCCTACCGCCCCGTCGAGCGGGCAAAGGTGGAGAAGATGCTGGAGGCCGCCCGGCGCGCCTCGTGTGTGGGAAACGTCGGCAACACGCGTGCCGTCGTCGTCTGGAGGGATCAGGCATCGCCGGAGCTGATCAAGGCGCTCACACCGCCGCTGGGCTACCAGCAGATGCAGACGGCGCCCTGCTTCATCGTCTGGTACTCGGATGCGGCGGCCTACGAGATCGACCACTGGCTCGATTCCCTCAAGCAGCTGGCGGACATGAGACGGCTGGGCGCCGATGCGGAAGAGACCAAGGAGCTCATCGAGAAGTTCCTCAGGCCCGTCTTCACACCCATGTGGGAGCAGGCGGCCGTGTCGCCGCTCGCGTTCATGGACTCGGGACAGGCCGTGGCCCAGGCCACCCTGGTGGCCTACGACGAGGGGTTGGGTACCTGCTTGATGAGCAGCCCGATGATGGTCAAGAAGCTGGAGAAGCTGCTCAAGCTGCCGGAGACCGCCACCATCGTCTGCATCATGTCGGTGGGATATCCGGCCGAGTCCCGCGAGGCGGGCGGCCAGACCTGCAAGGCCCCGTTCGAGAGCCTCTTCTTCGAGATGGAGTATGGCCGACCCATGAGCCTGAGCCCCGAGACGGAGGAGGAGTTGAAGCAGGCCAAGCTGATCCAGGAGCCCGCTCCCCTTCCGTGGCGCGAAGAGGAGCTGAAGTACGCGATGCGCGCTCTCGGCATCGAGGAAGACAAGCAGGTGACGGCCTTCCAGGAGCCATCCGAGTAGCGGAGTCCCCTCGTCGGGCAGGTGCCGTTGCGCTATTCCTTCGCTGGGAACATCGGCCAGTGCTCGCTCGGCGGCGGCGCGGGCCGCCCGCCGGCTCCCAAGACGCCACTCGAACCCCGCCCCACGGCGATGGAGGCCTGTCATGCAACACCAGCCTGATTTCGAGAACCTCCGCCGGAGCCTCCTGCGCCAGGGTCCGCCCGGTCCGGTGCCCTTCTTCGAGCTCTTCGCCGACCCGGGCATGGTGGAAGCCGTGCTGGGCGAGCGGTTTCCCGTCGACCTGCACCGCTACATCGAAGAGCCCCTCATCGACCTCCCCGAGGAGGAGGTGCCGGGCCTGCTCAAGTCCATGGAGATGTACGTCCGCTTCTGTCGCGAAGTCGGCTACGACTACGTCTTCATGGTGACCGGCTTCAGCCTCGAGCGCAGCTTCCAGGCTGCTGCCGACACGGCCGAGGCGGGGAACTGGCCCGGCGCTCAGCGCTACTGGCAGAACGAGGCCGGCGGCCCCATCCAGAGCTGGGCGGACTTCGAGGCCTATCCCTGGCCCAAGGCCGAGGACGTGACGCACGCTGGCCTCGAGTACGTGAACCAGATCCTGCCCGAGGGAATGAAGCTGGCCGCCTTCAACTACGGCGGCGTCTTCGAGAACTCGACGTGGCTGATGGGTCTGGAGTCCTTCTCCTTCTCTCTGCGCGACCAGCCCGACCTCGTGGAGGCGATCTGTCAGCGTGTAGGTGAACTCGTCACCGCCACCGCAGCGCAGGTGGCCAGCATCGACAACGTCGAGCTGGTGCTTCTCTCCGATGACCTCGGCTTCTTCAGCGGCACCCTCGTCTCACCGGACGTTCTTCGTCGCCACGTGCTTCCCCACTACAAGAAGGTCGCCGATGTCACTCACCAGGCCGGCAAGCTGCTGGTCTTTCACTCCTGCGGCAACATGTACAAGCTGATGGACGACCTCATCGACGACGTCGGCATCGACGCCAAGCACTCGTTCGAGGACAAGATCCTGCCGGTGGAGGAGGCCTATCGGCGCTGGGGCGACCGGATCGCGATCCTGGGTGGCGTGGACATGGACCTGCTAGGCCGAGGCACGGAGGAGCAGGTGCGCGCCCGCACCCGCGAGATCCTGGACGTATGTGGCGCCAACGGCACGGGCTACTGCCTCGGCACCGGCAACACCGCCGCCAACTACATCCCGAAGCAGAACTACCTGGCGATGCTGGACGAGGGCCGCCGCTGGAACCAGGAGCATTTCGGCGGCTCCTAGTTCACGCGTCGGATCGCGACATAGCGGCCGTCGCGGAAGTCCTCGAAGAAGTCGGACAGCATGGGATGGTTGATGGGCGCGTCTGCGTCGTCGGGCTCGAGGTTGCGCTCGGCCACATAGGTGGTGTGGACCGAGGCGTGCGGCAGGACGTGGTACCAGGGCCGATCCTTGGGTGGCCGCGAGCGCGCGACCTGCTCGTACCACTCCTCGCTGCCCTCGAAGCGCCGGTCCACGTCGAAGACGACGCCCCGATACCCGAATAGACGGTGGTGGACCAGCTGGCCAACGCCGAACTTCGCTCGATCTTCCGCCATGGCAACTCTCGGCCTCCAGGCACAAGACTAAGCCCGAAATCCGCCAGGGCTAGGGTGGGAAGGCCCGACACCTGCATTTCTTGGGCCCACGTCGCACGCCCGACGAGGTGAATTTCGACAGATCCCCGGGGGATTCCAGGGGCGGGCCAGCCGAAGACGGGCGATGAAGTCGCTGATGCGATACCCCAGCATCTCCGAGTCACGCTCGGAGAGGCGGAGGACGCGGCGGCTGCCCCAAGCAGGGAATGCTTCGTGAGCGAGAGGAACCCCATCGACATACTCTACGAGCCGGGGAGCATCGCCATCATCGGGGCGAAGAACCGCGCCTCGGGCTTCGGCGCCAAGCTCCCCAGGTTCCTCCTCGACATCGGAGTGGCCCGCGAGCGGCTGCACCTCGTCAATCCGAGGGAAAGGCAGATCGAGGGGCTCCCCGTCTACCGCACGGTGAAGGACGTGCCCGCCGATGTCGATCTGGCCATCGTCATCGTTCCCGCGCCGGCGGTCCCGGGCGTCGTCGGGAACTGTGTCGAGAAGGGCGTCAAGGTCGTCAACGTCCAGAGCGCAGGCTTCGCAGAGACGGGCGCCGAAGGGGCGAAGCTGCAGGAAGAGATGGGGCGGCTGGCGAGGGAATCGGGCATCCGCATCATCGGCCCCAACTGCGTGGGCGTGGTGAACGTGCCGGGCCGTTTCTCCACCTGCGAGGTGGATCTCGACGCGATTCGGCCCGGAGGCATCTCGGTCGTGGCCCAGAGCGGCGTCTTCGGCAACATCCTGATGGACTGGGCGCCGTCGCAGGACATCGCCCTCTGCAAGATGGCGACGATCGGCAATCGGGCCGACGTGGACGAGACCGACATGCTCGAGTACCTGAGCGAGGACCCCGCCACGAGGGTCATCGTCATGTATCTGGAGGGCGTCAAGGACGGCCGGCGCTTCGTCGAGGTGGCCCGCAAGGCGAGCCTCGAGACACCGGTCCTGGTCTACAAGAGCGGCGAGACCGAGGCCGGGAAGAAGGCCACCTTGAGCCACACCGGGAGTCTCTCCGGAGCCGATGCGATATTCGAGGGTGCCTGCCGCCAGACCGGCATCGTCCGGGGCCGCGATCTCCTCGAGCTCTTCGACATGGCCCGGGCCTTCGAGGCCTGCCCGCTGCCGAAGGGGCGAAGAGTCCTCGTCGTAACGGGCTCCGGCTCCCAGGGCGCCATGGCGGCCGACCGGCTCGTCCAGTGCGGCATGCAGCTGCCCGACATGACGGCCGAGTCGCTGGCCGAGATCCGGAAGAGCGCCCCCGCCTGGATGAACGTGGCCAACCCCCTCGACATCGGCCCCTCGGGACTCTTTCCCCTGGGCATGAAGCTCGCCATGACCGATCCCAACGTCGACGCGGTGATCACCGTGCCCATCATCCCGTGGGCCGTGGTGAGATCTCGGCTCGAGCTGGACCCCGAGGCGGCGGGCCAGGAGATGTTCATCGACCCGGCCCTCATCGACAGGGCGGCCGAGCGCACGCTCCTCATCTCCCTCATGGGGCACCCCGACTGGATGAAGAACGTCACGCGCGTCTTCGGCCCCAACGCCCCGGTGATGACGACGCCCCAGAACGCCGCCCGGGCGCTGGCGGCCATGTGCGAGTACCGGGAGTGGCGGGAAGCGCACACGGGCTAGCGGCCGGTGCTGCCGACCTTCGCTCAGCCGCTTCGCTCGTAGCGCCAGCAGGCCTCGTTCATCGACAAGCGGTGTCGGCGTCCGGGCTTCGCCAGGTCTCCATCTCGCCAGCCGGCATCGGGCCACCAGAGCGCCACGGGGTCGTCCCCCTCCATGACGATGTGCGTCTCGAAGCGCTCCGGTGCGCGCCCGCGAGCCGCAGCCAGCGCCTCCTCGACGCAGCTCCAGCTCGACAGCTCGTGGAGGGTCACCCAGGTCGGCGGGGCGAGCTCGATCTCCTGGGCGTCGCGGCGGCGGAGTGCATCGGCGGGCCGCATCCAGCCCTGGTCGTGGATTTCGCCGCCGTCGATGACGATGTCGCTTGGCGGCGCTGCGGCCAGAAAGAACCAGGTCAGAAAACGCCTCGGTGCGATCGGCGGCGGCGTCCAGTGTGAGAAGGGAACCAGCGCGTCGATATCGACCGAGACGCCTGCCTCTTCTTGGGCCTCGCGAACGGCTGCGCGCCGTGCCGCCCTGAACTCGTCATCGGCCGCCAGACCCTCGCGATCCTCCGGATCCACGCGCCCGCCCGGGAAGACCCACATGCCTCCGAAGGCGAGCTTGGAGTTGCGGCGCAGCATCAGGGTTTCGAGGCCCGCCGCACCGTCGCGCACGAGGATCACCGTCGCAGCGGGGACGGGCTCCGCGCCGGGCCTCCCGCTCTTCACCCAGCGCGACAGCCGGCTCTCGTGGCTTTCACGCGCCATCGAACTCCAGTACCCCGATCTTCCGCTCGGACTCCGTTGGGGCTGTGCTGCCGGCGACCGCCGCGGACAAGCCGCTCTCGGCTTCGAGGGGCATTATGACAAATTCCCAGCGGACGTCTCCCAGACGCCATCTGTGTCGCCAGCACGACAGCGCCCGGCTGCCTCGCGTCTGCAGCTGTGTTCTCGATTCCTGCTAGGATGGGCCGGCCGTCTTCCGGGTCGAGAGAAGCCGGCCCGCCAGCCTTGCATCCGAGCAGAAGGAGGAAGACCGCGCATGACGCAGCCGACACGCCGGCTCTTCTACGGCTGGTGGATCGTAGGAGCCTCCTTCCTGGTCCTGCTGATCACGGTGGGAATCGGCCTGTATGCGCCGCCGGTCTTCCTCGTGCCCCTCCAGGATCACTTCGGGTGGAGCCGCGCTGCCATCGCAGGCGGAAGCGCGTTGGGTGCGCTCACAGCGGGGATCATAGGGCCGCTGGTGGGAGGCTGGATCGACCGGTACGGGTCGCGCAGGGTGATGACCATCGGTGCGCTCGTCATGGCGTCCGGATTCGGCCTGATGAGCCTGATTCGATCCCTCTGGCAGCTCTACGCGCTCAACGTGTTCGGCGCGATCGGCATCGCGTGCGCCGCCTGGATTCCAAACCAGACACTGATCTCGAACTGGTTCACCCGGAAGAGGGGCATGGCCATGGGCATCACCCTCGCCGGAATCGGCTTCGGGGGCCTGGCCATGCCTCCGCTCGCCGGCTTCTTGATCGCGGAATTCGGCTGGCGCGTGGCCTTCGCGGTGCTGGGATCCTTGATTCTGGTCATCGTCGTGGGCGTGACGCTCGCGATCGTGCGAAGCCAGCCCGCGGACCTGGGACTGCTCCCCGACGGCGAAGCGCCGGGCCCGGAAATGCAGCCCGGAGACCCGATCGACGCGGGCGGAGAAGCCGCAGAGGTGCCGGGGTTGAACCTCTCGGAGGCGGTGAAGACCGCTGCCTTCTGGCTCCTGTCCGTCGGACACATCCTCTGGACCTTCGGCTCGATGTCGCTCATCGGGCACATCCCCGCGTTTCTGACCGACCAGGGCTTCGAGAGCCAGGTCGCTGCGGCCTTCCTCGCACTCGCGATCGGAATCAGCGTCGCGGGGCGGTTGACCTTTGGGGTTCTCGCCGATCGGTTCACCAAGAGGGCGATCATGAGTCTGGCCATGATCCTCCAAGTCCTCGCCGTGTTCTGTCTCTTCCGGGTCGACTCGTTCGGGGCGCTGCCCGTCTTCGCGATCCTCTTCGGTATGGGATTGGGCGGGGGCGCGGTGCTGGTCCCGCTCCTGGTCGGCGAGTGCTTCGGACTGCGCGCCTTCGGCAAGGTCCTGGGCCTGGTCATGATCTCGGCGACGCTCGGGGCCGCCTCCGGCCCGGTCGTGACCGGCCGAATCTTCGACGTGACGGGAAGCTATACGCTGGCCTTCGTACTCCACATCGTCTCGTTCACGATGGCGGCCGCGATCTTCTACTCCGTGCGAAGGCCAGGCGCTGCGGTGGCCGGCCCTAGATAGCATGAGGCTTCAGGGCTAGCGTAGGGTCCGAGCTTCCGGGAGGGATCCCATGTTCCGAAGAGTCCTGGGCGTGTGCCTGGCGGGCGCGCTGCTCGCCTGTGCCACCTCACCCCTCGGTCGGCGGCAGCTGCGTCTCTTTCCCGACGAGCAGATGTCGGAGATGGGCATCGCCGCCTACGACAAGATGAAGCAGGAGATGCCCCGCTCGCGGGACGAGCGCTCCGCCTCGTACGTGCGCTGCGTGGCCGACGCCGTCACGGCGGAGGTGACGGGTCGCCACGCCGGCTCGAGCTGGGAAGTGACCGTGTTCGAGGAGCCTACTCCCAACGCCTTCGCGCTGCCGGGCGGGAAGATCGGGGTTCACACGGGCCTGCTGACGGTGGCGCGCGACCAGGACCAGCTCGCCACCG
>JABAHP010004314.1_pt1 | contig 13901 bp, 16 predicted proteins | sample 7062081 | NCBI WGS metagenome assembly JABAHP01 (sample SAMN14534357, study PRJNA622989) | marine sediment metagenome | biome: marine biome [ENVO:00000428]; feature: marine pelagic biome [ENVO:01000023]; material: deep marine sediment [ENVO:00002113] | place: India: Gulf of Kutch | collected... | reverse complement strand
TCTCATGCTGCTCTTCAGCCTCAATATCCCCTCCCCGTTATGTATAATCCTGGCCGGTCAGCCCGACAAGCTCAGGTTCCGTGAAAGGATAAGAAATATCAGGAAAATTATGTTAAAAAAAGAGTAACTGTTTCAAATAACACTATTTCTTCATTTTTGGGTCAATTGCCTCACCCCAAAACACCCCCTTGCGCCATAAGCCTCTACATTAAACGAAAATCATTATTATTCAAGAGTTTTTCAGGCATTGTTTTTGCTACTTATTATATATATTGCTTTTCAGTCAGGGCGGGAGAAGGTAATATGACAAAAGAGGGGGTATTATGAGTGAAGGGTTGAACGAACGATGCAGGCGCATCTGCCAGAACAGCGCGTCCAGTTGCTTCATTCATAATAAAGACCATATCACCTGTCTATCCGACATGCTTATCAACAATGTATGCAGCATTACTTCGGTCCTCGAGTTAATAAAAAATGAACCGGTTTCGGAAAATTCAGATGAATACCTCGAAGAGGCCCTGAACATTTCCAGGGAACTGGTCAACTGGGTCAAATACCTCCAGATAGCCCACGATATAACTCAACTCAAACCGCCGTTCCATGATGACCGTCAGTCCGAATGCAGAGGTGAGTGGAGATATCCGCTTCCGGAGACCTATCACGATTATATTTCAGTGGACATTCACCTGCCAGAATCAATCGAACAGGCGAAACTGGTCAATTTCAGCAGAAGTGGACTTCAGGTCAAGTCTCCCGTGGAGTTCAACATCCGCCAGCCGTTTCAATGTACCCTGAGAACCAACCATGTAATTGACAAGCGGGTAACCTTCACAGCCCTCGCCCGATATATCCTGCTCAACGGAGACGACTATATTATTGGCGCCAGCGTCACCGAAGTGTCCAACGGTCCTGATCTGGACTTCTTCAGAAATGTCTATGAGTTCATTTCTCTTGTCAATACACGCAGCAAGCATGAAGCCCACGCCTGAGGTCCCTGTTTTTCGTAATATTGTCCATCCACTTACTTCAAAGAACCGTTCCGGGAGTCGATTCTGTTTGATGCGGGGAATCATTAAATGTTAAAATCAATATGGAAGATTAAAGGAGTCTTGTTATTTCCTTATAATGAGAAGACTGCTACTGGGGAGTAGATAACATAGCCTCTAACCTTCACATTCACGAAAGGGAGTATGCAATTTGTCCTTAAAGCCTCTGAAAATAAAAGGAAAAGAGATTTCTGTCCCTATCATCCAGGGTGGTATGGGCGTGGGGGTTTCTCTTCACCCCCTTGCCGCCGCTGTTGCCCGGGAAGGCGGAGTGGGGGTAGTCTCCAGCGCCTGCATTGACAGGATCGTGTCCAAAAGAAACGGGAAAAAAGTAAACGTATACGATTCCGTTTATGAAGAGATATCCCTTTCAAAGGCGGCAGGCGGCATTGCGGGCATAAATATCATGATCGCACTGTTCCAGAGCTATAATGTCTCTGTACAGGCGGCCATTGATGCCGGGGCCGATGTCATCATCTCCGGAGCGGGGCTTCCGCTTCATCTGCCGACCATTCAAAAACCCAAGGATACCGCGCTGATACCCATCGTGTCTTCCGCGCGTGCCCTCAAACTCATCTGCAAGAAATGGGAAAAAGTAGGATACCGTCCCGATGCGGTGGTTCTGGAAGGCCCTCTGGCTGGCGGACATCTGGGATTCCGGCTTGAGGACGTGGAACTGGAATCAAACAGGCTCGAAAACCTTTTACCCCCGGTAAAGGATGTAGCCATGGAGCATGGAGACTTCCCGGTCATTGTCGCCGGAGGGATATATACCAACCAGGACATACTCAGGTTCATGGAAATGGGAGCCGACGGCGTCCAGATGGGAACACGCTTTCTGGCAACAGAGGAAAGCAGCGCCTCAGACGACTACAAGCAGGCGGTCATCAGGTCGAAGGATGAGGACATCATCCTCGCGAACAAACCGGGTTCACCCTGCGGCCTGCCCTTCAGGATCATCCGTCAGTCGCCCATGTTCCAGAAGACCAGGGACCGGGCTCCGAAATGCGATAAGGGATACCTGCTCCTGAAGGACCGTGAAAGCGGTGCCATGACCTGTCAGGCCAAGGAAAGCAATGAGGAGTCCTTCTGTATCTGTAACGGGCTGCTGAGTTCAGCCGGATACAATCCAGACAAGGAACCGCCCCTTTATACTGTCGGGACGAACGCAAGCAGGGTAAATGCCGTTGTCAGCGTAAGCGAGCTTATGGACGAGCTGGCGGGCAAAAAACTGGTGGCAACGCCGTAGCAGCATCGGAAAATCTACACATCAAAGGGGCTGCCTTTTCAGGCAGCCCCTTTTTCATTTATGAAATGCTTTCATTATGTCACTAACCCTCGCCTGAGTTCCCGGCGCAGTTCATCTTTACGGTCTTTAAGGAACAGGGTTCCCAATGCTCCGGCGATCAGGAGCGTGCCTGCAACTATGAATGCGCCTGTAAACGACCCACTTCCCGCCAGGAGCGATTGTGAAGCCCGTCCCATTACTAATCCACCCATCCCCCACGCGGTAAACAGAAGACCATAATTCACTCCAAAGCTTTTCATCCCCCAGAAGTCCTTTGTAAACGAAGGGAACAGGGCAAGATTGGCCCCATAATTAAATCCTATGAACGTGGCAAGCAATATCAGCAAAAGGGGGATAGTCCCCTCAGCGCTGACCAGGGGTATCGCCAGAAACATAAGAACAGCCTGGAAAATGAATATTCCCGCCAGGGTACGTTTCCTGCCGATCCGGTCCGAAAGCATCCCTGCCACTACCCGGCCGCTCGCATTGCCCACGGCCAGAATGGCAACGGCAAGAAAGGCCTTTTCTCCCAGGCTCATCTTCGCCATTCCCGCCACGCTGCCAATGACCATCAAACCAGCCCCGGCACCGATGAAGTACAGTATCCAGAGCACCCAGAACACCGGAGACCTGAGCATGCCCAGCGGCGTAATATTAACATCCTCGAACTTTGTCCTCGCCGACACGGCAGGGCCGTCGCCCGAACGACGCTCGACCATCCCGGCAGGAACATACCCTCTGGGCGGATTTTGAAGAAACATGGCCAGCGAGCCTACGACGATAAGAAATGCGATACCGAAAAAGAGCATGGCCCCCCGCAGGCCCCACAGGCCAAGGAGGTATACAGCAAGAGGCGCTATATACACTGAGGCAAGCCCGAAACCTGATACCACGATGCCGCTTATCCTTCCGGTCTTCTGGGGCGGATACCATTTCAGTGCCGCAGGAGTGGCCGATGCATAGCCAAAAGCTATCCCTGTGCCGACGAGCACCCCGAATCCGAGGATCCAGCTGAGATAGTCCGTTACCTGGGATATCCAGACAAATCCCGTCCCCACCAGAAGCCCTCCTATAAGCGCGGTCTTCCTGGGGCCAATCACATCCTGGCATTTCCCCGCCGGTATCATGGCAAACGCGAATACCAGACAACAGAAACAGTACGGATCGTTCAGTGCGGCAAGGTTCCAGTTGAACCCTCCAGTCCCTGTTTCAATATATTGCTTTATCGCGCCCTTGAAAATGCTCCAGGTATACAGGACCCCAAGGGCGAGATTTATCCCGGTCCCTGCCGCTGTAACAACCGGGCCCCTATCTACAGTTCCGTGTGCCATAGCGCACCCCCATTGCAGATTCTTAGGCGAATCGTAGCACCTTTCGGACTGAAGGGGAAGCCATAATCAACAGAATAATCCTGGCACATATTCTGGTGGGAACAGACACAAAAGGGAAAAGCACTTCGGGAATTAATTATTTTTTAATTAAGGGGTTACAAGCACTTCATGGACTACCATTCAAACAGGGGAACTATCTCCTTCAGGACTCCTGCCGCATATCCCTTGAGGCAATGGTATTCCTGACCATGGTTCTGAAATGATACCCGTAAATGGAGAGAGTAATGGCAAGAGGAAAAAGCCTTGGTTTTCTGAACAGGGTCCAGAAAAAGAGCCTCCAGTACTGAAAACGCTCGCGCCCCAGAATGCCCAGGCGTACAATGGATTTCACCAGGGCCATCAGGTAGTTATAGCGCACATGAAAAAGCCTTTTCTGTGTCGGACGATAGTTCTTCAGAAAACTCCTGACCCGAGCATAATAATGCTTTGGAGTATAAATGGTCTGTACGACCTTCCGGTATCCCTCCAGCAGGCTGTCGTAATCCATGGACGGTATGAAGTTGATGGAAAAATCGGTATTGTTACCGGATGTCCTGTCGGTCAGCCTTCCCTCCTTCATCAGACGGCTGTACAGTTTGGTATCTGGCAGTGCGTTCAAAAGCCCGACCATTGCGGTTACCACGGAAGATTCCTGAATGAACGTTATCCTCCGGTCAAAAATCGACGGCGGGTCGTTGTCGAATCCCACAATGAAGCCGCCCTGCACTTCAAGGCCGAACTGCTGTATCTTTTTGATGCTGGCGACCATGTCACGGTTACGGTTGGCCACCTTGCCGCACTCGTCCAGGCTTTCACTGTTGGGAGATTCGATCCCCACGAAAACGGTATCGAACCCTGCCCGGGCCATGAGCCGCATGAGTTCCTCGTCATCGGACAGGTTCATGGAGACCTCTGTCGTGAACGTAAAGGGATGGCCGTTCCGGTCCATCCACTCTATCATTGCGGGCAGTATCTCCCTCTTGAGCTTTACCTTGTTACCGATAAAATTGTCGTCCACTATGAACACGCATCCCTTCCATTTCAGGGCATGGATGCTGTCGAGCTCGGTAAGTATCTGCTCTCTGGTCTTCGTGCGGGGCTTGCGACCAAACAGGGAGGTAATATTGCAGAACTCACAGTCGAAGGGGCACCCGCGCGAGTACTGTATGTTCATCGATCCGTAATGTTTTTTATGGACAAGGTCTCTCCGCGGCACCGGAGAGGCGGTAACATCAGCCCATTGGGGAGAACTGTAGAGCTTCCTGGTTGTCCCTCGCTCAAGATCCTCCAGGAATCCCGGCAATGTCACTTCGGCCTCGTTGAGCACAAAGTGGTCCACAAGATCGGCATAGTCCTCATGACCGCTCGTAAACAGCGGTCCCCCGGCAACAACCTTCCGCCCCAGGGTACGGCATCTCTCAAGAACGTCCCTGGCGGACTTATCCTGGACTATCATGGCGCTGATAAACACATAATCGGCCCAGATAAGGTCCTTGTCATTGAGTCTACTAACGTTCATATCCACCAGTTTCAGTTCCCACTCAGAGGGCAGCATGGAAGCCATGGTCATCAGTCCAAGCGGGGGAAAGCTTGCCTTTTTGGAAATGAACTTCAAGGCATACTTGAAACTCCAGAACGTCACGGGATATTCGGGATAGAGCAGTAAAATTTTCATAATGTATTTCTCACATGTAAAATAAATTGTAGCTTAATTTGCTCTTTTGTCAAACAGGAGGGGGGGGTAAAAAGAGAGTACTGCGTGAAAAAGAGTGCGGAGGCCTTTTAAAAAGGCCTCCGCATCGGTCTTACAGTCTGGTGATATTGGCGGCCTTCAGGCCTTTGTCGCCCTTGACGATTTCAAAGCTCACCGTTTCGCCCTCGGCAAGGCTCTTGAAGCCGTCGCCCGAAATGGCGGAGTAGTGCGCAAAGACATCTTCGCCGGTATCGCTGGTGATGAAGCCAAAACCCTTGGCTTCGTTAAACCATTTTACGGTTCCCTGTTCCATGTGCATGTTACCTCCTTATTCAGATTAGAAGTCATAAGGAGATTCGGCACAAAAAAACCGCAAAGCATGAATACTTTGCGGTTTTGAATACTACAAAATACTCCGAACAGCTTCTGTATTGAGTATGGCACATGTGAAGAAGGAAAAGCAACACAGATCGCAACATGATATAAGATATAATCTGAAAAAGTTAAGCTCCCCGCTATCAGGGTAACCAGGCCATCCTGCTTATCTTCCGCGTGTCCACACCGGTATAGAGGCCTTCCCTCAGCATGTCCACAAAATTAGCGCCCGTGACCTCACGCTCGAACACGGTATAGCAAGCGCCCACTTCTTTGGGGGCATGCGCATCGGAACCACCGGTAACGGGCAATCCCAGTCCGTTGGCCGCATCAACGGCCTTTATGTTCATGGCGTGAATATTGGCACCGTTATATCCCTCCAGGGCCACAATGCCGGCAACCTCATGCACCAGCTCGCCGATACCGCATCCCCTGCGGAACGGATGTGAGGGGATTGCCACGCCGCCGTGCTCATTGACAACCCGGACTAGGTCAGCCATAGGGGCGAACTTCAAAGAGAACTGGTCAGTGTTCACTCCGTATACCAGACAATGCCCCTCCCGGGCGGAAAACTCCACGCCACGGAATATCCGAATGGAATCGGCATACTTTTCCCTGAGCAATTCAGCAAATTCCGAGGCCTCGTAGGAATAGTGTTCCGTAAAAACTACCCCGTCCAGACCACGCTCTATGGCCTTTTGTACGGTTTCCTCGGGATCGGAATCATTGTCTCCGCTGAAACGCGTGTGTACATGCATGTCTATCTTGAAACTCACGTCCGCATTGCTCCTGTGTTTGGTGTTCAATACATTATTATAAGCAACATACCGACTCTAATAGAACCTGTCAGAAAAACAAAGGAGAAGGGACATTATGTCCCTTCCCCCCAAATCTGCCTGGGTGTCGTGCCTGTTACGGCAGGCGCCCGGCTGTTACCTTACCCGCCGACGTAACCGCCGGCGATATGTTCGGCGTCCCACTCGTCTATATTCAGAAGTATGCAAACGCCTTTTTCATCTCTTTTGGCACATTCTATCTTTTTCATGACATCCTCCATTGCTTTCCTGCCTTGTTAAACCTAAATATATTATCTCTCCGTTTTGTGCATATGTCCATTTTAAATTTTTTATAATATCTATAACTTTTTTTAGGAAAATAAAGCTTGACCGGGGGAACAGGAGTGCTAGGATGTAATTGTAAAGAGGACGTAAGGAGGGCAGGACCTGACGCAAAGCAGTAAGCCGTAAAGGTTCTACCCTCCTCTTTTTTTGCGCTTCTCGTTTAAAGAGATATTTTCACAAGCCTCTCCATGGGAACCAGCGGCTGGTCGGTAGTCTCAAGAAATTGACCATAAAACTCAGATCCACGCCCCTTGAAGGCTCGCTCCACACTCCCGGCATACTCCAGCGAGACCACCGCCCTTCCCTCCTTCAGGCCCTGCACATAACGCTCTACGGCATCTACAGTCCCCTCATTGGTCAGAACACGGCCAGCCACCTTTACGTCCAATTTCCCGGTCACGTCTGTGAAAGCATAGTTACGTTCCCTGTCCCTGAGCCTCTCAAGCTCCTCTGCGGTCACCCGGAAGAGGATACCATTTACCACACCGTCAGGTTCGGGCCGGATATTCAGAAAGGTAACGAATACCTCCGGACGCTTGCGTGTTTCGTGACTGAGATAATACTTGTAGCCGGCAAGGTCTATACTGTTATCCATGGCAACATCCCAGGTACGCCGATAGCCATGAAGACGGCAGAAGCGGTAATCCTCCGGCTGAAGTGATTCCCTGCCCAGGAACCGCGACAACTCTTCAGAGTCGACAAGGGAACCGTATCCGAATACGTACGTCTCTTCCATAATGAAATACCTTTTATTATTTTAAAATATTCCGTTGTGCAGGAACAAAACATATCCGCAGACACGGCAAAGCCCTTGAAAAACTCAATAAAATCTTGCGGGCAAGAAGGTATGCCTCTACAATAATAATGAACATGGGGGACTTGTTTTTAAACAGAAGGAATTTCAACAAACTGCTTCTTGGTGCCGGGGCATTGGCGTTGCTGCCTTCCTGCGCCTCGAAAAGCTATCCCCTGGATTCTTCTGCGTTTCCGCCCATTGAGGAGCAGGAACTGCCGTTTCTTGGCCTCGCTACCTCTCTTGAAGAAGAGTACGACTACGAATGCCTGGTCGAAGGGACCGTTCCTCCTGAAATACGCGGCACGCTCTACCGCAACGGTCCCGGACTGTTCGACCGGGGCGGCCTCCGCAAGCGCGCCCTCCTCGACGGCGACGGCATGCTACAGCTTTTCCGTTTTCACGACAAGGGCGTGACATACATCAACCGTTATGTCCGTACGGAAAAATATCTCGAGGAGGAAAAGGCGGGCAGGTACCTTCACCCCACCCTCAGCACAACTTCGCCTGAGGGATTCTGGGCCAACCTCGGCGGTGCGGGAAAAGTAAAGACCCAGGCCGGAGTTAACGTGTTTATGTGGCATGGCAAACTCTACGCCTTCGACGAGTCCTGCGTGGCCTATGGCGCAGCCCCAACGACACTTGAAACTCTGGAGTCGACCACCTTTGGCCTTTCCAAGGAAGAGTCATTCTTCTCCGCCCATCCTAAAATGGATCCTCGAACGGGTGAGTGGATACACTTCGGCCTCCAGTACGGGCCCAGAATACACCTGCATATCAATGTGTTCGACGCGGAGGGCATCAGGCGAAAGAATATCAAACTGCGCCTTCCACGCCCCATCTACATCCATGACTGGTTCATCACGGAAAACTACTTTCTCCTGAACCTCCATCCCATGGAGATAGCTGTATTCAGCCTCCTGACCGGGCAGCAGAGCATCGCGGACTCGTTTCANNTAACGGAAACGTCCTTCTCGTAATAAACCGCTACGGCAGCAGCCAGCCCAGATGGATAGAGGCCCCGCCATCGTTCATGTGGCACGCGATAAACGCCTTTGAGACGGGCAATACGCTCGTCGCGGACTGTGTGGCCTTCGACAGCCCCGACCATTTCATGGGATATGGCTCACCCGTGGCCATGGCAATGAAGGGAAAAGAGGGAAGCTTCCAACACCCGGGCATTATTACCCGGTATGTAATATCCCCTTCTGAAAAGAAAGCCAAAACGGAAAGATTCGATGGCGAAGGCTACGAATGGCCGTTCGTGAGAAGAGAAAGCCGCTTTACCGGATATCGTTATGCCTATCTTACCAAGAGCTATCGTGGAGAGTTCTTCTGGAACGGGCTTTGCCGAAGGGACATGAAGACCGGGGCCGAACGCAGCTATGACTTCGGCGAAGGGATCTACGCCACTGAACCGGTCTTTGTCCCTGTCCCCGGACATGAATATACCCCAGAGGGCACTGACGAGCCCGGCTGGCTCATGAGCGAGGTCTATAACGGCCATACGAAAAAGAGCTTCCTCGCCGTCCTGCGCGCCGACGCCATTGAGGACGGCCCCGTTGCCATCGCCCATCTGACCCACCATGTCCCCCACACCTTCCACGGCTTCTGGCAAGCCGACTGACCATATCAGTCATACAGCATTTGCCTTGCCTTCCATGATAGCCTAGATGTATCACTAACAGGAGACAATATCATGCAAGGCACCAGACGGTCGGATATAAAAGCTGGATTGCAGGTAGCGATCGTGCTCAAGCAGGACCAGCGCACCGGGAAGCTCACCGAAGGTATTGTAAAGGACATCCTGACCAAATCCCCTACCCATCCGCACGGCATCAAGGTCCGGCTGGAAAGCGGGGCCGTGGGCAGGGTAAAGAAGCTACTGTAATCACAGCCCTTGAAAGAAGTACATTCAGATAACAGGCCCGGCAGATCTTCAGCCGATGTGCTCATCATCGGGGCCGGGGCCTCTGGACTCATGTGCGCCAGGGAGGCTGCAAGGCGGGGACGCAGCGTGCTCGTTCTTGAGCACGGCCCCAGGGCAGCCCGCAAGGTGCTCGTCTCCGGCGGAGGCCAGTGCAACTTCACGAATCTGAACGCGGACTTCACGAGGTATCAGAGCGATAATCCCGACTTCCCGCGCTCTGCGCTTTCACGGTTCACTCCCCGCACTGTCCTGGATCTTCTGCACGAGCACCGCATCGACTGGGAAGAACGTGAGGACGGAAAGATATTCCTTACACAAAGCGCAGCCCGGGTTGTTGAGGCACTCGTCCATGACTGCCGGGAGTCAGGCGCGAAAGTACTGTTCGGACAAAGTATCAACTCCGTAAAAAAGCAGGGGGACGCATTTGAGATCAGCACCGTAAAAGGTGTGTTCTCCGGCAAGCGGCTGGTGGTAGCCACTGGCGGCAAGTCGTGGAAATCTCTGGGCTCAACAGGATTTGGCTATCAATTGGCCCGGCAGTTCGGCCACGATATCACTGAACTTCGACCAGGCCTCGTGCCGCTGGTGCTGAGCGGGAAGACCGTCTTCATGGGTCTGAGCGGCATCTCGTTCCGGGCAGGTGTTACCACTGCCCGCCGCACGTTTTCCGGCGATGTGCTCGTTACCCACCGTGGGCTGAGTGGACCGGCTGTGCTTCAGGCCTCGTCATTCTGGCGCGAAAGCGAATCCCTTCTACTGAACTTCATGCCCGGTGAGGACGCAGGGAATTGGCTCGTTGCCCATGGCAGAGAGCGCATTGAACTGAAGAACCTTCTGGCACAGAGGCTTCCCCGGCGGCTGGCGCACGGCCTTGCCGCTCACTGCGGAGGCTCGGCTCCCATGCACAGCCTTTCGGAGCGCCGCCTGCGCCTGATCGCCGAAGTGCTCGGGGCTTTCGAACTCATTCCCTCCGGCACTGAAGGATTCGGCCACGCCGAGGTCACCGTGGGAGGAGTGGATACGCGGCATGTCTCCTCAAAGAACATGGAATCGCTCATCACCCCCGGGCTGTTCTTCATCGGAGAGCTGCTCGATGTAACAGGAGAGCTTGGCGGATTCAATCTCCACTGGGCATGGGCCTCTGCCCTCGCAACGGGTGAACATATATAATCAGTATATACCGCCTCTGATGATCCCCTGAAAAAAAACAGATCCGCTCCGTGAATTATTCGTGTAGCGGATTTACGCAGTTCAGCGTTTCCTGATCAGCAGTCTGTTCACTGTGTTATTTCCTATTTTCCCCGGTATTTCTGTCACGCTCTTTTCAATGATCTCAAAAGCAGGGGAAAACAGTTGCTCCAACTCATCCAAATACGATAAGTAAACCATGGGCCCCATGGGGCTCCTGCGCCAGTTACCCTCCGGTGGTTCCCCGAACTTGGGGTCTTCCGCGCTGAAGCTCACCGAAAGCAGCAGCGCCCCCTGAGCAAGGAGCCGGATGAGATTTTTGACATAAGCCTGCCGTTCATCGGGCAGGATATGGTGCATGATCATCCACTCAAGGGCAAATTCAAATTCCGTGCCTACTTGGGAGACATCGCCCCGCATGTCGGCAACCTCGAACCTGACATCAGCCGTTTCACTTTTGAGCTTCGCCCGGGCCAGATCAATAGCGCCTGCCGATAAATCGACTCCGGTCACCTCGAAGCCCCTGCCTGCAAGATACAGGCTGTAGTTTCCCGTACCGCAGCCTATGTCCAGTGCCCGGCAGGGCCGCACCGCCCCTCCCTCCACCATCTCCACAAGCATGTCCGGGGGATGGGTCCGGTTCCAGGGGATATCGGCCTCGTCAAGATTACGATATATATGCTCCATATGGCGGCTTGTCTCGTCTTCCATCGGGCCCTCCGGCGAAGAAACATTCTGTGAGATTATACCCCATGGAAGGCGCTGCTGTATGAAAAACACTGCCTGAGTTGCGGCAAATTTTTACTTCACTCATGCAATCATATCAGAAACATCTACCTGCTTCACCTGGCAGCCATCGTTGCAGAATAAAATGGCCTGCTACCGCTGATTTTTATTTCATAAACTGTTTTGCAAGCAACTGTTTTAAAAACACCGCCAATGCTGGATTTGCTATGGTTATTGTGGTGTGCTAGCAAATGAGACCCAATTTAAACTATGTAACTATCTATATTTAAAACATTCTTTGCCTGGACAATCTTTAATCATTCTGCAGAAACGTATGTAAGATTAAGCCCTGCGGGAGATGTTGCCACGACTTATGAACAGTTTTTCCACCGTCTGTTAATAAGTCAATCCAGAAGTTTAGAAGGCCTTCTATATATGTTTTGTGAAGGCATTCAGAATCTACCGTATCGTTCGGGCGAGGAGTGTTCAGCAGCCTGCTTAACCTGCAATCAATGATATAATGTCCAGATGACAAACACACTCATCAAAGGGTTGGTTCTTTGCCTGGTAATCATGTCTGGCACGTCCGCATATGCGGGAGTTTCCGAAGAAACACAGATATACCGGTATGTGCCCCACGAGTCCGTGCTGGTGGGAACGCTGAGGTTGGGTATATTTTACGGCCCGCCCGGATATGGGGAATATCCCGATACGGACACAAAGGAGTCCGCCCTGATACTGGTCCTTGACGAACCCATCGATGTCATAGCAGACGCGGAAGATGAATACAATGAGACCAGACACGGGATAACAGAAGTCCAACTGGTTTTCGATCCTGTAAAATGGGGAGGGTTCAAAGGTCTTATGAATCAGAAACGGCGTGTATCAGGCACGCTCTTTTCATCGCATACCGGCCATCATCACACGCCGGTTCTCATGACGGTGAGCAGCATCGTAAGAAGTGACTAAGCTTCCCGCTGAATGTTCCGCTTCCAGTAATACCATATATCTGGATCGTCCCATTCCTCATCCGTAAGCACTCCCGGCCTGCGTACATTCTTGCGGTCCCCTTCTTCCACCGGGCGCCACTGCGGATCGGGTTGTTCATCACTTCCCGGCGTTCTGACATAAGCCCTGAACCGTTCCTCGGAGACCCCGATACTCCTGAAGTTCCGCTGGCACTCGACCAGCGAGAGTTTATTGGCCCCTCCCGCATACCAGGGATCCAGCAGCTGGACCGTGTCGTCCTCCCAGAAACAGATCCCGCATATATCATACGAACCGGGAGGATCATCGAGTGTTCGGTAACCGCAGCAGGGGCAGGTGTATATCATATCTTCCTTTCAGTCCAGACCAGACAATGCATTTTCACTTCAAAGGTATGCGATCAGGTTTGCGGCTCACCAGGGAATAGCAATCCCTTTCAGCTAGCGCTTGAGAACGTGTCCCCAGGGAGCTCATGAAGAGCCTCCCTCAACTCTGAGGTACTTACAGGCTTTTCAAGGTAAGCATCGGGGTTTAACTGAAGGGCCCTTTCTTTCGTGGGCAGATCGGAATTGCCGGTCAGGAATATCAGCCGAACGGGCTTATGCCCAAGAATGATGCCCGCCGCTTCTATTCCGTCCATCTCCCCCTTGAGGCGAATATCCATAAAAATAACGTCGAATTCACAACTGGAGGCTTTCTGTACGGCTTCCTCTCCGGACATGACTATTTCTATATCTTCTGCGCCAATCTGCTCCAGCTGTTTCTTCAGATAAATGGCCGCAATGCCATTGTCTTCGACAATAAGAGTACGTAACAGCATCAGAGCGTTCCTCCGGGAAAGGATATATCCACCGTTGTCCCGTCCTCTCCGCTAATCCTCAGGTCGGCGCCGATCTGATCGCAAAGAGTCCTCACCACCATGTATCCCCCGGACGTTACCGATTGCAGGTCGAACTGTGCGCCCATCCCTTTTCCTGAATCGCTGACCGAAAGAAAGTTATGCGAAACTTCTTCAGAGACCGAAATGTCAATTCTTCCGGACATCTCATCGTCAAAGGCATGAATAAAGGCATTGCGTATCAGTTCGTTCAATATCAGTCCAACGGGAATAATGGTGTCATAATTCAGGGAAATAATGTCCACTGAAAGGGCAAATTCAATCCTGCGGTTCTCTGGGTCATACCTTCTGCTAACCTCTTNNAGGTCGATACGCGCAAGGTCCCCCTGTCTGTATATGAGCTTATATATGTGGGACATTGCACGAACACGGCTGTTGCATTTGTTCAGGGCCGAAATACATACCTGGTCACTGGAAGTAGAGGATTCCAGCCCTATCAGCGAATGGATGACATTAAGATTATTGTTGACCCTGTGATGTATCTCG
>JABAHP010000450.1_pt1 | contig 13907 bp, 10 predicted proteins | sample 7062081 | NCBI WGS metagenome assembly JABAHP01 (sample SAMN14534357, study PRJNA622989) | marine sediment metagenome | biome: marine biome [ENVO:00000428]; feature: marine pelagic biome [ENVO:01000023]; material: deep marine sediment [ENVO:00002113] | place: India: Gulf of Kutch | collected... | reverse complement strand
CCGCCCGAAGGGCCACCGGTCTGAACGGCCTTGAACTTTTTGCCGCCCATGATGCCGCCGCCGATCTCGAAAATGATCTCCCGAAGGGTAATACCCATGGGGACTTCCACCAGACCGGTGTTATTGACCTTGCCGGTAAGGGCGAACACTTTCGTTCCGGGAGAGTTCTCGGTTCCGATGCTTCTGAACCAGTCCGAACCCCTTTCTACGATAGGGGGCACGCACGCGTATGTCTCAATATTGTTGAGATTGCTGGGGTATCCCCATGCTCCACCACCGAATTCCGAGAGGCGAGGGGGGCGTGCCCTGGGGAAACCGCGCTCTCCTTCAATGGAGGCGACAAGCGCGGTCGATTCACCGCACACGAAAGCTCCCGCGCCTTCACGTATATCCATGGTAAAGCTAAAATCGCTGCCGAGAATGTTCTTGCCGAGCAGGCCGAGCTCTTCAGCCTGCTTGATGGCGATATTGAGGTTCTCCACGGCAAGCGGGTATTCATGCCGGACGTAGATCATTCCGTATTGTGCATTGATAGCATAGGCGCAGAGAAGCATTCCCTCCAGGAGGCTGTGTGGGTCGCCCTCCATGATGGCGCGGTCCATGAACGCTCCGGGGTCGCCTTCGTCACCGTTTGCGATAACGAAATTTATATCCGCCCCTGCGCTCTTGGTATGTCTCCATTTGCGGCCCGCGGGGAATCCGGCTCCGCCTCGTCCGCGAAGGTTTGCCTTGTCAACCTCATCGAGTACTTCGTCGGGGGTCATGGAGCCGACCGCCTTGGCCAGTCCGCTGTACCCGCCGAGGGCTAAGTAATGATCTATGTTCCTCGGATCAACGCGTCCATTGTTGCGAAGGGCAATACGTACCTGCTTCTTATAAAAAGGTATCTCCTCCATGTTCTCAATGGGATCAGAGAGAATGTCCTGGCGATACAGTGCCTGACGATAGGGCATGTGGCGCTGGAACGTATAGCTGACGAGCGGGGCTGCGTCATCACCCTTTACCCTCTGGTAGAATATGCCCGAAGGTTCCGTGATCATCACCGGGCCTTTCTGGCAGAGTCCCTGGCAACCCGTCTTAACCATTTCGACGTCGATGCCCTTGTCCTTGGCCTCGTCGGTAATAGAATCGATAACCTTTTTCGCACCGCTGGCCGTGCATGCGGTTCCGCAGCAGGCGCGTATCCTGAGGACGTCCTCTTTGAACGNNCTTTTGTTTGAGCTTATCGAATGCCTCGATACTGGTCAGTTTTTTCATTACATGCTGCTCCTGATCTCTTTAACGATATCCTCGAATTTCTCTTCTGTTACCTCTCCAACCACTTCTTCGTTGACGGTGATCACCGGGGCAAGGCCGCAGCAGCCAACACAGCCTACGGTCTCAAGAGTAAGCGACATGTCCTCAGTGGTTTCGCCTTCGCCGATCTTGAACTCATCCTTGAACTGATTGAGCAGTTCTCCGGCCCCGCGCACATGGCATGCGGTACCCATGCAGACGCAGGCAACGTTCTTCCCCCTGGGGGTGAAGTAGAACTGCTTGTAGAACGTTGCTGTGCTGTAGATTTCGGACAGAGGCACGTTGAGCTTTTTCGAGAGTTTTTTCAACTCTTCCTCGGGCAGATAATTATGGTGCTTCTGGATCTGCTGCAAAGCATGGATCAAAAGCCCCTTTGCCTTCTGTTCGCTGGAGAGAACTTCGCCGACATGGCCGATTTTCTCGTCAACATTTATCTGCTCTATCTTCATTATTCCTCCCGGAAAAGGTGAGAATTCAGACTTTTATTATATCTAATACAAGATATGGTTCGTCATTTATTCTCTTTATAATTTTATTTACTCCAAGCCGTATTTTTTTGTAAAAAGTAACCTGTCCTGGAACAATCGAACAGGGGCTCGTTATCTAACAGAGGGGCCGCATCTTGATGCGGCCCCTCTGAAAATCCTGCTCAGGAAATACCCTGGTGCGGCTTGACCGATGACGACTGCTGCTTTTCGAGTTCGCGGCGGGCAGCCATGTCCATAAGAACACGTTCCGCACCGAAACGGCCGGGCTCGTACTTGCGCAGTTTCAGGTTTTCTCGGGCCGTGTCGATGTATTTCAGGGTCAGTTGGAGTATTTTCTCCGGGTCGGGCTCGAAGTGGAACGCACCCATGAACTTCTCGAGCCATCCTTCGGTCATTTCCTTCGTGACCTCTTTGCTCGCACTCACAGGGCTCTCACCGCCGAAGATGACCGGAACGCCGGATGCGGCGAAGTAGCAACCGATGGCGATGGCCTTCTCGCTCATCCACTCCGGAGCGACACCAACGGCGGGCATGCCGCCGATCTCGTCAGACAGCCCGCCTTCAGCGGCCATGGCCGAGGCAATGGTCAGAATTCGGGAGTTGTCCACACAGGCCCCCAGGTGCAGAATAGGGGGAATACCTATGGCCTCGCAGACCTCGCGCAGGCCCGGACCGGCATGCTCAAGGGCATTCTCGGGTGTCAGGTATCCTGACGTCCCGCAAGCAGCGGAGCCACAGCCCGTCGAGACAACGAGAATGTCGTTCTTGATAAATTCGTTTACCAGGAACTTATGCAGTCCCGTGGCCGGAACGCGCGGGTTGTCACATCCGGCAAGGCCCACGACGCCGCGGATACGGCCGGCCATGATGGCGTCGTTGAGCGGACGGAAAGACTCGCGCCAGCGGCCGCCCTGCATGTAGGCGATGTACTCATGGGAGAAACCGGCAATGACCGGGAACTTCTCCGTAATATGCTCGCCTTCCTTCGTCCTGTTGGTGAAGTTATCAATAGCCAGCGTGAGTATCTTCTTCGCAACGTCACGGGCATGATGTTCGTCGTACTCGATATGCTCGGCGCCCTTCATCTTCGCCTTGGGCGAAGTGGTAATGATCTTGGTGTGGAACTTCTTGGCAATGTCAACAAGCCCCGGCATGATGCACTGCACGTCAACCGAAAGGGCATCCACCAGTCCGGTGGCAACTCCGAGTTCCTGGTTCGTGAAGCCACCGGCCGTCGGAATGCCGTGGCGCATCAGGACCTCGTTGGCGGTACAGCACATGCCGCCCACATTGATACCACTGGCGCCTTTGCTCTTGGCGTACTCAAGCATTTCCGGGTCCTGGGCGACGTCAACGATCATCTCGGCCAGAGTAGGCTCNNCGTGCACGACCATGTTGACCTCGTCCTCCTTGAAGATACCGAAGCTCGCCTCGGCCTTCACGGGCTTGGGTGTGCCGAACAGGATGTCGGTGATATCGGTAGAGATCATCGAGCCCAGCCATCCATCGGCAAGCCCCACGCGGAGGGCCGAAAGCAGCAGATTTTCGGGTTCGTGGTCCACGCCGATACAGGTCCGGTGAAGGGACTCGACCACTTCACGGTCGATGGCCCGGGGAACGATGCCCCACTTCTTCCAGCGCTCGAGGGTCTTTTTCGGAACGCGCTTTATAAAGTTGAATTCGCCTTCAATTCGCCCGAAGTCTTCAAGGAGCTTCAGGGCAACTTCTTCGGCAACCTGGTTCACTTCCTTGCCCTCACCGAACTCAACGCCGATATCCTCGGCGACCCGGTAGAGCTTCTTCACATCGGTAATGCGGAAATCCTTGGCCTCGCCCCGGGCAACTGCCAGCAGGGTAAGGGCCATATCGCGGGCATGGTCGGAATGGGCCGACGTTCCCGCAGCGGACATCCTCAGAAAGTTACGCGCAGCAACCGTGGAAAGGGAAGCACCGCATACGCCGTGCACCTCTTCCTCGGCATTCTTGCCGGTAAAGCGGCAGGGTCCCATGTGGCAGACCTTGCAGCAGGCGCCCTTTTCACCGATAGGGCAGGGCTTCATTTTCTCCGCCCGGTCAAAGCACGTTTCGACCTTGTGCTCATGGGACCAGTTTATGATCTTTTGCGCCTCTTTGTTGGCGCTTCTGGCATGTTCTTGAGGTGTCATGTCAGACCTCCTAAATGATTGAATCCATCTCGAGGGCCGGGTGGCTAACCTCGGTGAGATACTCAAGGAGTTTCTCCGAGTCCTCGCAGATGGTCTCATCGGCGATTTTATCCAGCAGATCGGGCACGCCTTCTTCCTTGGCGCGCTCGTCAAACTTCTCTTTCAGGCTTTCCTTCAGGTTCTTGGTCATCCAGACGATACGCTTCAGTCCGCCGTCGCCTGACAGGAACTTTTTGCTGATGACAAAGTTGCGGCCGATCCCCATGAAGCCCGGAGACTGAACGCCGCCACCCACCGAACCGGCGAGGGTGGAGAACTTCATTCCCGCAGGGGTCATCCCCTGATGTCCACGCTGCACGAGCATCACACCGTTAGCTTCGGGAACCAGGGCGACGATACACTCGAAGCACCCGCATGAAGTCATGGGGTTTTCCATAATGGTATAGAGGTTCAGGCTGTCCAGCGCTCCGCCCGATGCCTGCGAGAGGTATTCGTCAACACCTGAATAACGGCCGTACCGATCGTCGAGCATCGTTCCCTTCTTAATGGGCTGGTTGCCGCCCGTGGGATCGATCTCATATGCCGCTTTGGTGTCGAGCCAGTTGAACGCGCCGCACAGCCCCAGACGCTCGGGAGTGATAACGCAGACATGGCTCGGGGCAAATGACTGGCACAGCAGACAGGAGTAGAAGGTGTCCACTGATTCGTCAGTCATGGAGCCGAGGCGCTCGTCACGCTCCGCATATATTTCTCGCGCGTGCTCACGCAGTTCCTCGACCTTCTCTTTATCGACATACAGGGTGGTCTGCACCTTGTCCACAATGCTTTTGAACATGTGTTTGAGCATGGTGTTGAAGATAGTGCCCAGGTGCTCAAGCGTAATGCCATCATTCTTTGCGGCCTTGCTGATACGCACCCAGTTTATGTCACGCTGACCCATATGCCACAGGCCCTGTGCCTCGTTGATGGAGTGATGGATCTTACGCTCGATGACGCTTTCGAAATCCTTCTGCATCTTGCGTCCGGCAACCTCGATCATGATGGCCAGCGGCATCTGGCCGCCCTGTTCATAGAGTTCCTGCCAGTTCTCGCCGACGATCTCGACCTTTCCGTCATCGATCTCTTCCATGTCCTTCATGGTGGCAAGCTCGAAGGCCGGAGTGCGCTGTCCACCGAACTCGATGAACATGTCGTCCTTGCGGATACGCTCGCCCTCGAAGGCCGGGCCGTAGGCGACCGGAATAGGGGGCTTCTCGACAACGATCTTGAGCCCGCGAACCTCGATGGCCTTCTGCACGATGTTGTCGTGGTCGAGTTCCTTGTCCACTTCCTCGTAAATACAGACACCCGTGGGGTGAATGACCGGGATATCGGTATCGGCGATGGCCGGGAAGCCCATGTTAATGGCGCCCGCGCCGGTGGACCATTTCATGTCGTCCAGAGGACCAAGGGCAATGGCGAACGCGAACACGCGGTCCTTCTGGTATTTCAGGTGCTCCTTGAAATTGCCGGGCTTTTTCCCGCCGAAGATAAGCGAGGCCCTGATGGCCCAGTCGAGCGCGTACAGGGTATGCTCCGTTTTGGTGCCCAGCGGAACGATTCGGGAATCCCATCCAAGCTCTATCCCCTGACGCAGGAGCTGTTTGGTAACGCTGTCGCCGTTGGACTCTCCACTGAGGAAGGTGAGGATGTTCTTTTCCTGGAGTTCCCGGACGATCTTCAGCGCCTTCTCCTCATCCGGCGCCGCGCCGATGATGGCGGCAAAACCGGGCATGGAGCCGTCAACGAGCTGGATACCGAGGTTACGCTGAATGGTATCGGTGATGAAACCGTTGTATTCAAAGCCGGTCTCGGGGTCCTTTTCGGGCTCCTGGTCGTTGACGTATCGCAGGGCAAGCCAGATCTCTTCGGCGAACAGGGTCGCCATACCGGAGTCAAGTGCCTCACCAAGGTACGGTTTCCACAGATGTTCTTCCGGTTCGGGGTGAAGCATTTCCTTTGCATACCCAAGCGCAACGCGCATATCTTCCAGTGTCTTGACCGGGAAAGCGGTCATGGCGTAGATCATCGGAAGATAGAAAGCAGTATCAGGAAACTCGAACACATAGTCCTTGCCCTTTTCGGCAATGGTCTTCTCGAGCAGTTCCTCCGCCCGTTGCACGATGTCATGGGCTCCGCGTATGGCGGCGGAGGCGATAAACTTGGACATCATTCCCTCCTTCAGGTCAGGCCGGGGGTGGAACCGCCTAAGGCGTAAGGTCCCCCAGTCCTCTCCGACTGAAATTAACTATTATTTATATTTTAAAGTATCTTAATCCGGACCGCAAGCGGTGCGAACTTATTTACCGGGCCTTCAGGTAGGCCGGAATTGCGTTGGCCTCCCTTGGTCCCACAGTGATCTTCCATCCTGAGAGCTTGTCCTCGAGCGCGCCGCTTAAAATGGCGACATACCCGGGAATGATAAGCTCCTTGTCAGCCACCTGGTCAGCTATACCGCTTTCGTTGATGAACTGCGCGATCTTGGAGGCGGTGAACTTTCCCGCCGCCCATGCGGTCAGTACCGAGAGTCCCTCGCAGTCCATAACGGCAAGCCTGGAAGGCACCTTGCTGTTCTCTATCTCACCCGAAACAATGAAATAGGTAAGGGAGAAATTAGTAGTTATCATCAGCGGTGACTTGTCGCTGACGTCTCCGATCTCGTAGACTTTCTGCTCAACCTGCATGGGTACCTGCGGGTCGGTGTAAATGTTCTGCCTCAGCGTGAAAAGGGCGAGGTTCTTCCATTTCTCGATGCTTGAGACAACTACAATGGAAGAGTACTTCGCTATCGCGAGACCGGCAACAAGCGACTCAAGCAGGCTGTCGTCACGCTGCGCCATGGTCATGATGGGATACCCCAGGGCCTTGAAGCTCTTTTTCAGCACAGCGCGGCGGGTGTAGGTGTTGTCGCGCAGGATCTCTTTGCCGGTACGGGCGCCAGAATCCACGACGAGGTCGGCAACACCGGCGGCCGTTGCCTTCTCGGTAAGCTCGGAAGCCTCCTCAAGGCTCGTTGCCGCGATACCCAGCGTGGCGCCGGCGGCCTTTGCCGCGCCAGCCATGGCATCAAGGTTTCCGGCATTCGCGCCGTAAAGCACAGGCTTTTTGCCTTCAAAAGGCTTCAGTGCGGCAGCTGCGGCCCCGGCGTCCGTAGTGCTGACGATAACGGGAACCTTCGGCGCCTTTTCGGCGACCTTCTTGGCCAGATCTTCGAGCTTGCCGGCATCGCCTGAATCGTTCGATATCATGATAGCATCGACACGGAGTTTCTGACCGACACGGTCTATCTCTGAATCAACCACTTTCTGAATGGTCTCATCAGCATCACCGGCAGTGTCCTTTATCTCCACGGCTATGACCGAAGGATTCACGAACTTCTTGTCATGACGGAACAGCACGGTCTCTTCGCCCATTTTCACGGCGAGGTCGCCGTCTCCGAGGGTGATGGGCCTGAACGGAGGTGCTGAAGCTTCGCCCAGCGCGGCCTTGGCCTCGTCGGACATGTCGGGGCAATCCTCTATGTTTGCCTGCCTCTGCGCCAGCTTCATGGCGTATGCAAGGCAGGTGGGATGTCCGCATTTCTTGCAGTTGGTCTTCGGAAGAAGTTTGAATATCTGAACGCCTGTCATGGCCATGTCTCTTAACCCTCCATTTCCGCGATGAACTTGTTAACTGCATCTGCAGCCTTGGGGTGCCTCATCACGAGGAATTCGGCACCTGCCAGGAGAAGCGCAGTTGCGCTCATGGCCTCCCAGGCAATGCCCCTCTCCTCGACAGCGCCCCACTCGGGCAGGTCGGCCTCGGGAGCAACGGTCTCCTTGACCTTCCAGACGTAGAAGCCTACATCGCCCATCATCGGGGGCTGCATGGTGGCATCGTTCTGGGTAAGCGCTGCCAGCCTGATACGCTCCATGACGGAGTAGGTGTACTCAAGGCCGTATCCGAGAGCGGAGGACATGGGGTCGGTTATGATGCGGTCGTTGGCAAACCCCATCTGCGTGATGAGAATATTAAGCTGCTTGGAAAGGTTGATATCCAGTTCGCTCATGGCGATGAGCTTGTGGTCGTTCGCCATTGCGGCGGCAGCGATGGTCTTGTAGTTTGCTTCCTGGGCCTTGCCGATGATGCAGTTCTTGCCTTTGGCGGCCTCTGCCACGGCAACCAGCACCTGGGAGTCCTTCTCTACGTGGTTGCTGCCCATAATTACAAGCGGCACATCTATGGCGTCCAGGACGTCCTTTACGGTCTTGACCGCGTCCTCAACGGAACGGTTGGCGCCGTCGGGATGGGTGCCGACAAGCCGCAGCGCGATCGCCTTGGCTCCAAGATCGTCCTGGCAGTGTTTGGCCCACTTCACCGGGTCGTCGGAAACGCCGTCGAAAACCTTGCGGACGGTTTCCGGCCAGTCTTCCGGCGCGACATCCGATATTTCAAGAGCTACAAGAGGGTTATTGGGAGTATCGCCCTCGAAGCCGTGAAACGTCAGAACGTTCTCGCCGCCGAACGTAGCGGCCTTGTCGCCCGTGCCTATGGTGACAGGATATACAGAGCCGGAGTAGCTCTCATTTGGCGGAGTAAATGACATTGTAATCCTCCTTCAATGGATTCACTTGATATTCCTTCAATACCTTACATCTCAAGATACGAATGAGCGTAAAGCGTTTTGTTCATAATCGCGTCCACGGTCTTTACCGCCTCACGCACCTCGACGGGGTCGGCAATGGCCGCGGTCAGGCCCTCGTACATAAGCAGTGCGAGGTAATAGCGATCCAGGATCGGCCTGATATTCTTGGGGNNCAATCCCACCACGGTCTTCATCGGTGGATCGTTGAGCTCCTGGAACATCTTGATGGTCTTGATGACGTGCAGGGCCTGGTCCTGGGTGGTGGCTATCTGGAGAACCAGAGGATCAAGGAAGATGTCTTCAAGGGGTACACCGTATTCCATGGCACGGGCCATGATCTCGGCTGCAATGGCAGAGCGCTCCTCGGCATCGGCGGGAAGGCCTCCCTTGCCGACGGTGAGGGCTATGATCTGGGAGTTATGCTTGGCGGCCAGCTCCAGAATGGGAAAACGCTCCGGGTCGTTCGAGGTCGAGTTGATCAGGGGACGGCCCCACTCGTTATTATGGACTTTCAGGCCGGCCTCAAGCGCCTCATAATTTGTGGTATCAAGGCAGATCGGAAGGCTTACTGCTTCCTGAATGGTGGTTACCATCCATTCCATGAGCTCGGTGCCGCCGTCTTCGGCAGGGCCAATATTGGCGTCGATCATGCCTGCACCTGCATCTGCCTGCGCCTTGGCGATTTCCTGTATCGGACCCTTGTCCTTTGCCATCATGGCTTCGCGAACCCGCTNNTCGTTTTCTTTATTTATCTTTAAGTTATAGGACTGGCCTCATAAGTAGATACTTTAACATTTTTTAGCCTCTGCTATGCATAAAAAAATTTTAATAAGGCTATAAGTACCTCCTTCTACTCATCGCTTTTAAGCATAAATTCTGTAAAAATCACCAAAAACAGCCCTAAAAACCACATCTACTGGCCACTACTTGGCTTCAAACGCCTCAAAAAACCTCTCCTGAGCCCTTTTCAATCGTAAAATACAGCACCGGGCTTGCAAAAATGCCTTTCAATTATTTATTGTGCATATGTTTGTTTCCTTCATAGAATATTCAAACTTTTCATGTTAAATTACAGAATAAGGAGGCCTCTATGTCTGACAAGGGCAATAATAATACATTAATTAAAATAGGTACTGAAAAAAAATCGTCCCTGAAACGGCTGGACCTGCCCGTCACTGGCATGACCTGTGCGGCATGCTCGGCCCGGGTGCAGAAGGGGCTCAATGAGATGGAGGGGGTCTCTGAGGCTTCGGTTAACCTGGCCGCCGAACGGGCTACCATCAATTATGATCCGGTTAAGGTAGACGTCGATGATTTCATCAATAAAGTCAAAGACTTGGGCTATGGCACCACCTCTGCGAAAGTGGAACTTCCCATTCAGGGCATGACCTGTGCGGCGTGTGTTGCCAGAGTGCAGAAGGCTCTGGAGAACCTGGACGGCGTATTGCACGTGAACGTCAACCTTGCTACCGAGCGGGCGATCGTTGAGTATATCCCTTCTCAGATCGGCCCCCGTGAATTCAAAAGGTTCATCAAGGAAGCAGGGTATGAGGTCCTCCAGGTGGAGCAGGGCGAGGATCTGGTGGAAAAGGAGCGCCGGGAACGCGAGGAGCGCTATAACAGACTCAAGCGGAAGTTCTTCACCGGCGTGGGACTGGTAATCCCGCTGATGCTCCTGGTGTTCTGGGAAAAGCTGGGCCTTTCGCGTATCGTGGAGATACCCAGGCAGACGAATTATATACTCCAGCTCATCCTGGAGACCCCGATACAGTTCTGGATAGGATGGCAGTTCTACTCGGGCGCCATCGCCGCTGCACGTCACCGCTCGACCAACATGAATTCCCTTATTGCCGTGGGTACCTCCGCCGCATATATATACAGCCTTACGGCAACTTTCTTCCCACAGGTGTTCGAGATACAGGGATACTCCGCCCACGTCTATTATGACACCGCCGCAATGATCATCGTGCTGATACTGCTTGGCCGAGTGCTCGAGGCACGTGCCAAGGGGCATACCTCCGAGGCAATCAAAAAACTCATGGGCCTTCAGCCAAAGACCGCTCGCATCCTTCGAAACGGCGAGGAGACCGACATCCCGGTGGAAGAGGTCGAGACCGGCGACATCATCGTGGTACGCCCCGGAGAGCGGATACCGGTGGACGGCGTTATAAAAGAAGGAGCATCCTCGATAGACGAATCCATGGTCACCGGCGAATCCATACCGGTGGAGAAGAACCCCGGCGACACGGTCATCGGCGCGACCATGAACAAGACCGGCTCATTCAGGTTCGAGGCCACCAAGATAGGTCGTGACACCATGCTCTCGCAGATCATCCGGATGGTGCAGGAGGCACAGGGCAGCAAACCGCCCATCGCCCGGCTGGCCGATAAAATAGCCTCTATCTTCGTTCCGACCGTCATGGGCCTGGCTAGCATAACCTTTCTGATATGGTTTGTTTTCGGTCCGGAGCCCGCCTTCACCTATGCGGTACTTAACTTTATCGCCGTGCTTATCATCGCCTGCCCCTGCGCCCTTGGACTGGCAACGCCAACGTCTATTATGGTGGGAACAGGCAAGGGTGCCGAGTTCGGCATCCTTATTCGCGGAGGCGAATCACTCGAGAACGCTCATCGCATAAACACCGTGGTCTTCGACAAGACCGGCACGCTGACCAGCGGCGAGCCGGTGGTCACTGATATTGTAGGCTCAGGTGCGCATGATGAGCGTGAGATAATGCGCTTTGCGGGCTCCGCCGAGAAGGGTTCAGAGCATTCGCTGGGTGAGGCCATTGTAAACAGGGCACAGCAAATGGGCCTTCAGCTGGTCGATCACACTTCTTTCTCCGCCGTACCGGGAAGGGGCATACAGGCCAGCGTGGAGGAGAAGACCGTTCTTATGGGTAACGAAGCACTCATGGCCGACAACAAAATAGATGTGTCTTCACTTCGCGAGAAGGCATCCTTGCTGGCGGAGGAGGGCAAGACCCCCATGTATGTGTCCATTGGAGGAGAGGCCGCCGGTATCATCGCCGTGGCCGACACCCTGAAAGATGACTCAATAGAAGCTGTCTCCCGTCTCAAGGCCCTTGGCGTCGAAGTGGTCATGCTCACCGGTGACAACCGGAGAACCGGAGAAGCCATAGCCCGGCAGGCAGGGATAACACATGTATTGGCTGAGGTGCTGCCCGATGAGAAGGCAAACGAGGTGAAGAAGCTCCAGGCCGAGGGCAAGGTGGTCGCCATGGTCGGCGACGGCATCAACGACGCCCCGGCCCTGGCCCAGGCCGACGTGGGCATCGCCATCGGCACCGGCACCGACGTGGCCATAGAAGCATCCGACATCACGCTCATCAAGGGGAGCATCCACGGAGTATCCACGGCCATAGGGCTTTCCAGGGCAACGATGAAGAATATTCGACAGAACCTGTTCTGGGCTTTCGCGTACAACACCATACTGATACCGGTTGCCGCTGGAATTCTGTTCCCGTTCTTCGGCATCCTGTTAAGTCCCATATTCGCTGCTGCGGCCATGGGCATGTCCTCGGTTACCGTGGTCTCGAACGCTTTGAGGCTGAGAAAGTTCAGGCCCGCATAAAAGCAATCAGTCACAGAAGGTCATTGATATATACGCTCTGAGAGCGTACGAGTCTTGCACATTCCTAGCGCTGCTTTTCAAGACCCTCAAAACATGCGCACCGTATAGTCCAAACCTATGGATTTACCTGATTTTCATCCCAGAATTTCACGTTGTATCTTCTCCGAAAAAATGTTAGTTTTAAAAAAATAATTGTGGGGGTACGAGGTGGAACCATACCGTTACCAGCAACTGGCGTATCTGGTAGTTCCCGTAACGCTTGGGGTTGAGTTCTTCATTAACGCCCGTGTCGAACGCATGCGTGGTCCTGACACCTCGGTAGGTTCATACGCACTGGATTTCCTCGGGTTTTTGTTTGCCGCATTGATTCCGGCGCTATTCATCTTTACCATCTGGGCCATAACCACTGGCGTATTCGATTTCGAACGAATAACGCTCGCCCGCATGGACCGCTACGGAGTGCTGTTCCTGTTTCTGGGCGCGTGGTGGCAGATATACATGATCGGGGCGCTTCGGGCGGCGCGTATGGACAGTTCCACTACTCCATGGTACGCACTGGGACCGGTATTGGGCTTCGGGCTGTTCATTTCGTTCCTGGTGCTCTGGGTCTCTCCCTTCGGGCTGAAGTGGATATCTGTTATATGGTTTCTGGTTCTGACCTTGCCGCTTGCGCTGTTCAAGGCAACCCCAAAACTTATACAGAAGGTGCTCTGGGCCGTGACCGGTATTACCTTTTTGTTCATGAACGTATTGTTCATCTGGCTCAAGGCAATTATCTGATCTTCAGTATTGATATGCCTCTCCTTTCCGGGGTTTGGTGGGGGTGCCCCGGCGGGGGAGGCATTTCCATTGATCTGCCTTTATCTTGAGTTCTTTCAGACTGTTAAAGAAAAAGCGCGGGGGACAGGTTCGTTCCCCGCGCTCATAAAGAATATGACATTTACTTATATCAGGCCAGGACCCTGCTGCTGCGGTGGGTTCCCCTGCCTCCCCATCCGATACTGATCACTATCGCTTCTTCGGGGCAGACCTCCACACAGGTGCCGCAGTCGATGCACGTGGATGCCCCCTGGGCAAGGCTCTTGTCTCCGGACATTTCAAAGCAGTTTACCGGACAGGCGGATACACATGACCCGCAACCCGTACACTTGTCCCAGTTTACCATGGCTATGAACATTCCCAGTCACCTCCGATACCGGTTGAATTATCCCTTCCAAAAGGATGAAGCGCCTTCCGGCTCCAATTTTATATACTACCGTCCCTCAATTAGGACAATTACTGTCCTAATTAATTCTACCATATTCAGAACAAAAAGCAATGAGTTTTTTCAATTCAATAAATTTATATTTTTGTCTGCCTCGTCGGCGCTATCCAAGGTTAGTCTCTGCGCCTTTCTGGGCAGGAGAAGCATCGCCTCTTGCGCTGTTTCATGTTCAATGAAATAATTGAAATTGCGACCACCGATAAGCAGGAAAATGCAAACGGGTTCATGGATGGAAGACTTCAGGAAGAAGCCACGCACCAGATTCAAAGACATTAAAAAAATGTCCAGCGAAGAAGCGCGCGAAGAAGCGGAGGCACTCCGGGACGGCCTGGACCATCATGACTATCTCTACTATGTAAAGAACAGTCCCGCCATATCAGACGCCTCCTATGACAAACTGTTCAAGAGACTCCAGGAACTGGAAGCCGCGTTCCCG
>JABAHP010003940.1_pt2 | contig 13925 bp, 20 predicted proteins | sample 7062081 | NCBI WGS metagenome assembly JABAHP01 (sample SAMN14534357, study PRJNA622989) | marine sediment metagenome | biome: marine biome [ENVO:00000428]; feature: marine pelagic biome [ENVO:01000023]; material: deep marine sediment [ENVO:00002113] | place: India: Gulf of Kutch | collected... | reverse complement strand
GAAGTATGCTGGTGTGCAGTCGCATCTGAGCCCGCCCGCGCCGAGTGCTTTCTCATATTGGGCTAGAGAGCGTTTTCTCAAATGCTCTGGCCTGTTCCAGTGATGATATTCCTTGCGGCGACCCCGGCTTATATCCGGGTGATGGCTCAGGTTCTCATAAAGGGTTGTCGAGCCACATCGACCCGCTCCTACTATCAGAAAGTCCGGGCCTTTGCTAGACATCCCATCTCCAATCTACCATCTTGTAGAGCTCTTCGTTGTGCCATTCGAAGAAGGCCCGGAGCTTCTCATCGACTTCTGGAAACCGCTCGAGATCGATCTTGGTTCTCGCCAGTCGCTCCTTGATGATAGGGATTTCAAAGAAGTCGATCCCCATGAATCCGCAGATCCGATCGACGGTTGCTTGCCAGTCCTTGAACATCTTCTCGCTCTGGAGCACCAGGACGTTCTCTTTGCCCATGACCTCAAACCAGCGTCTCAGATGGATGTGATACATGCTGGCGATCAGGCCAAGTCCCGGTGAACGCCTTTTCCGCTCGCCGCGCACCCGGTCATAGTAGTCCTCAAGCAGCTTATCCACAACCTCGGGATACGGCGGGCTCGATTTCCGTTTGGCGGGACTGTTCATTCTGAGGCCCCACAACGACCATATCCTGGCGACCGGCTCCCGGAGTGTTATCACGATTCTTGCTTTCGGGAAGTCTTTCCTTATCCTCTTCAAAGCCTCGGGGCTATGGAAATAGTAGGGCGTCCCGTCCATACCAACATCCCGCCGGCCCACCTTCTTCATGAACCACTTCCGGCCCTTCCCGTAATTCGTCGTGAAATACTTGAGCTCGTGCTTGGGAAGCGTTCCTGGGATCCCTATCTCGGGATGCTGCGCCATATTCCAGAAGAGGCTGCTCGTCCCCGTCCGGAGCGGCCCCGCGATGATGAGTAGTTTTTTCATGTCATCCCTTCCAAAATTGGATTACCAGCCCGAGAATGTTCACGATTGCCGCTGCCACTATCGCACCGCCGATCACCTTCCACTTGAACGCCTCGAGCTGCTCAATTTTCTGCTGAAGCGGCGGGATCGCCTTGAGAACCTCATCCACGCTCCCGCGCCATTCCTGTAGTTTGACAATGTAGTCCTCTACGTCGATGGGCACTGGATCCCCCTAGTATGCGGGTTCTCCGGGGAATAAAACCACCATCGTCTCGAAATACTCATGTGCGATGCATTGATGTAATTCCCCCGGCATGAGGACTATTCCCTCACGCGGAGCAACCGTGAGCTTCCCACGCTTCTTGCTCTCGACGATGAATTTGCCCTCAAGCCCGAAGATCCATTCTGTGCCCCTGTGGGCATGCCATTCCATCAGGATCCCCCCGGCATCTGTCCTGCTCCTGGCAAGCCCCACTGTCATTATAGGGTTCTCTTCTCGCTCTTTCGGGTAGAAGACCTTGAATACGGTGTCTCCCACTTCCATGACGCGAACATGCTTCTCGCACCGAATGCCGTTCTGCACCATTTCGGCTAGCTCTGCGCTATGCGCCTGGAGCTTCACGATCTCCTGGGCCAATGATTCGGTGTTCATCCTATGCCCCCTGGCTCTATGTCCCGATAGACACCATCCTCTTCATCTTGAATGATTTCCCCGTCGCCTGTCACTATAAAACTCACCTTCATCATATCGTATGTGGGATATTCGTCCCGTTCGCCGATGTATCTACAATAGATTTTGCACATCCAGATCCTCGCCAAGACTTCCGCTCGACTGAGGGCCGTATCAAAGCACGTGCAGACGAGATAGTAGCCAAGACCCGGCATGTCGATGACAAACCTCTCGTCCGCCTCTTCGTTGACACTATTTCCCTCGTGCGGCTGGATGGTCGATGTATTTCCCCTTCTCTCGCTTCGCATCTACTTTGCCTCTTTTGCCCACGTAATGGCTTATCCGCCCTACAAAATTCGCCGGCGGGTTCGGCTTGCCGCGCTGGTTGTGATGCCTGTAGAGAACCAGTGCCGGTTTCCCGCCTATCCGCGCTGAATGTCGCATCGCCGCCTTCTTCGCTGCTGCATAACACCCAAACCTACCTGGGGCGTTATGGACTTCCCAAAACGGCATCGCCCTCTCCTACTCTACGCACCATTGAAGACATCTACATAGATTAAATACATGCCCCGGTCGCTGATGGGCCGCACCTTTATGAACGCATTCATCGCTATCGCGTCCTCTTTCGTCCGGCAGTTGCTGCCGCCGCCCTTCGCGCCGATCGCCAGCTCGTCGTTCATACAAATCTCAACGTGGGTTGTCCGACCGTTCGGGAAGGGATCTGTGTTCCAGAAAACCAGCCGGCCCCTATCAGGCCCGTCCACACGCATCCCCGCGCTCGTATATCGGGTCATGAGCCCATGCGCCGGTGCGTCATGTCCGTGTGGAAATTTACCTACGGCCTGGAGACACTCGATCACATAGCCAGAGCAGTCGAATCCTGAAGGATCATCGCCGCCCCAGGAATAGTATGTCCCCAGGAACGACCATGCGTAGCGTATGAAGAAGTCTCTTCGCTCGTTTGCCGTCATAACTTCTCCTATTATGGCGGGAAGCACGGACTTGGATCTGCCGAACAGTAGTCGCAATTCGGATAATCCAGACTGCAATCCGCACCTATCGCCCCCCATCCAAGCGTCTGAAGGAACGTAATGTCTGTATCGGGCCAGCCGTAATCCGAATCGTTATACAGGAATGGGCAGACCCACCCTTTTACATCTTCCACCCCTGTCGAAGAATCAGCCTCGGCCCTGGCGATATATCTGAACGCCCTTCCCCTCGTCATGCTTAGGCCCCCCGACCTGTAATATCCCGGCCCGAAAGCCGCGAAACATCTGACCCGCTGACACCCGCCGCCATGTTCCCAAACGTGCAGATCTACCGGTGCGTTGATACCGCCGCCGTTCTCGATGTAGATTATCACCCCGAGCGTGTCGTAGCAGCTCTCCTTCGGAATGAAATGCATATGGCCCCGCTCCACAAGGCACTCGTGTCCATTGGGAGCATATGCATACAGGGCGTCGCTACAGAGCGAGAGGCATCCACCATCTATCAAAATCTGTTTCTCATTCTCCGTCATAACGTCCAGCTTCACACTCTCGACAAGTGCTTGCCAGAACCAGTAGGCCGTAGCATCTACATATGCCATATCTATCCCCCGGATCCTTCAAGGCCGTTTATGAAGTCCGCTGTCGCCTTGTAGCATTTCTCACATAGCGGATAGTGGTCTCTGCCATTAGTTAATTCCCCACAATTCTTGAAGCCCTGACCGGCATTCTCTTCAACAACCACCATGCCGCACACACACCTGAATTGCCGGGGCAGGTTCCCTGGATTGAACCTGTGTTCTATCGGCCTCACTCTCTGTTCTTTTGGCATCTCTACCATGTCGCTCCCCCTAGAAACATACCCAACATACGTCGCACAAATGACCGGAATCGCAGAAGCAGTATCCGCACTGGCCCGTCCTGCATTCGGCAAGCCAGCCCTCGGATTCGATCCCCGTCAGTTTGATCCTGTTATTCATGAAGTCCTTCTCTATCCTGTATATCAACGCGCAGAGCTGGTATTCGGGCCGCGCCGAATCTATCCAGATCGTCTCTGCCAACTGCGCCCTGATGTTATCAAGCATGGTCTCGATTTTCAATACCTGATGTGGCTCCACTTTCAGGATATACATATAGAAAAGAATGAAGTCGATGAACACCCGATCTTCCAGGACGTAGTATTCCAGGTCATACTCGAAGATCTGCTTGTTTTCCTGCTCGAAGTATGGGAGTGCCGGGAGCCCCTGCACCGAGACCACCGCCGGCAGTCTCTTGCTATATTGGAGAGCCCCATCTTCATCCTGNNCTGTTGTCTCAGACTTACAACTCTCCAGGTCGTCCCGGTTACACGCAATAAGTAACTGCTGCGATCCCCTTTGCTGTGGGACGTATCGCCATATCTTCAGACGTCCGTTGGGAGCCACGAAGATCGAGCCGATGATATGCCGGCACAGTCTTCTCGACATCTCGAGTGCCGTAATGGGGTCTTTCTGGATGAGGTCGATCTTCCAATGAGCCGCACTCGCCCGCTGCTGGTTCCAATTAGCCAGATCCAGGTCGTTGTTTGTAAGGTCATAGTAAGTCGTCAGACACTGATATAGGGCTTCAAACACCGCCGTCCGCTCAAGGATCAGGCTCGCCGGGAACGAGAATTCGTCGTCTGCCGCCGGGTTCCCACCGCTCATGTCCCAATACGAGTTGTCGATGGTAATCGCGCCACTATCTGACGTGAATGGCGCACCTGTGGTTCCTGTGCCATCGTAACCCATCAGCTCGTGATACACTTCAANNAATTCCCGATCGGGCACCAGTCGCTATCCACATCAACCTGGAGTAGCTCCGCGTTCCCATCTTGCTCGATGTCTTCGTAAAGGACGGTGTTCGCCTTGATGTGCCGCTTGAGCATGGGCGCGAATTTGTCCTTCAGTCTCCACTCCGCCACATACCCGTCATGCTTGGCTTCTGCGAGATACATATTACAGTGGATCAGGACTGAGGTAGTCCCCTCAAGCCACGTCCCGATCTCAACGATCTTCTTCTCCTTATAGTCCACACCGTAGAGCAACGACCCTTCCCTGTGCGGATCCAGGTATCCATCGGGGTCATTGAAGAAAAGCGTGATGTCCTGGACGCGGATCTCCTTCNNGGTCTTATGTCCTTCAGAAGACAGGTGAGCTGGATTGCCTCTCCTTCCGGGTCATAGCAGACCACCGTGATCGGGGTGCAACCGGTCTTGCGTTCGAGCTCTATCAGCCAATCGGGGGGGTAACTATCGTAAAAGCGACTGTAACCACAGGTCGCTACAATGTCAGGCTCGGGGCGTATTTCGTGATCGGTTATGTCGGAAAGGGTATCACACATCGGGTCAGTGGCTCCCATGATGCCCTCGTTTAGCCCCGAGCTTGCTGCTGGTGCTTCCCTTGAGATTGAGTATGTGCCGTAGAGAATCCGCGCCATCTGGCAGATAAGGTCGTATACGGCCTCTACATAGTAAGTGCCCGCTATTGATATCACCCGGTAGGTGCAGCCNNCGCCTGTTTGTTGCAGAATTCGGGGTCGTCATAGATGACGTTCGCTACAAGGATGTTCGTGTAGTTGCCCGGCGCGTTACTCCAGAAATTGGTGTATCTGACCGTGACGTTGGCACAGTCCGTCCACGCCCTCACAGCCTCGACCGTATTATTCAGAGCCACGATTCCATTCAGAAAATCGCTGTAATTCGTGACCAGTTTGAAGAAAAGTGCCGACCCGTAGACCGCCGCGTCACAGTCTATAAGACTGGTGCGGTCGAACGTGATATCAGTCTTCGAGCCCTCTATGATGAGGCCCCCGCCCGCGCAGACTGCTGTGCACCTTACAACGAGAAGCCGCCACATATACCCGCTACAGTCGTAGGCCAGGATCCCACCGCCCCCTCTTTTGGAAAGCGCGGCATCTCCTGAGTAGGCTATCGTGGCTTCACAATCATATATCCCTAGCTCGCTACAATTCAGTGAGGATGCATCACCGTAGATCCCACCGCCGCGAGCCGCCGTGCAATCGTGTATCGACGAGCGGGTCATTGTGAGTGTGGATTCGTTTTCCACATTTATTGCGCCGCCCGTGTTCGTAGCGGAGCAGTCACGGATGTTGCAGCAATCTATAGTTACCATGCTCTCATCATCGATCTCGAGAAATCCGCCCCGGTCAGTCGCCTGACATCCATAGGCGGAAACGCAACTCATTTCGAGAATGCTTCCTGAAAGAACCTCGATCGCCCCAAACCCTGTAGGATTATTTGTAACATCGGCGATTGCTCCGCCGTAGATTTCCAGTGTCCCGCCGCGCTCCACTCGCGTATACCCGCTGGATATCACACACTGGATCAGTTTAAGTTGGGCATCATTCACTTCGATGACCTGGGAACCCGCCGGCCTGTAGAATAGCCCGGCCTGTCGTCGTATCTCCACACTTGCGCCCGCATCAACCGTAACTATAATTCCGGAGAACTCGATCCCCGAGCGCATCGTGAGGTTGCCGATCTGGATTGAAGAGCCCGCTCCACTCGCGTTCACCAGCCCATTGAATGTCACGCCGGGAGATGTTTCCAGCGTCGCTTCGCCCACCGATATTCGTCCACCTGAGACCGCCGAAAATACAGTATCGACCTGTTCGGAGAACGTGCAGCCACAGACATTGATTGGGCCGAATCCCACATTAACTCCATCTGCCAGAACACCCTCAGATCTGTCCGCGTCCATAGTGCAGTCCCACAGGTGCCCGTTTGTGCCCCTCACGCCTGGGAATCCGGCGCGATCCTGGAACCAGCAATTCTTGAGCGTTCCCCCGCCCATTGATGGAGTGCCAGCGATAGGAAATCCTTCAAGCATCCCACCGCTGCTTACATTGATAGAACCGAGTGGAAATCTAGCTGCCGGCGGCTCTGATGGTCTAGGAAAGAAATAGACATTAGAATTCGGCGTCCCGCCGATCGTGCTCGCGTCATTGTTGATCTGGACGCAATGACCCGCCCCAAGTGTGCTAAATTGCGCCGCTACCCAGGCCTGAGCCCAGGTATGCGGAATACCACAAATCGGGCATGGCTGCGTCGTGCTCGCCACGTGACAAGCCCCATTCGCCGGATTCGCGGGTTCCGGGCAATATGTCACACCCATGAGCCCCGCACAGTTATCGTAGTCCGGCGGATCGGGGGGATCCGGCGGCGGATCGGGGGGATCCGGCTCCACAACCATGCACGGCATCTGTTCGGTAGCCGGTAGCCAGCCGCCCTGACATCTTCCGTCCTGGGCACCGGTCAAGACCCCGGCTGTCTGTGGTAGGAGATTGGTATCGACCGAGATAAGATCAACCCACGTTGCTGCCCCACCGCCTACCCAATTCGGATTCAGAAATATATCGTTGAACCCGTTGGGAAGCCCCATCGTGTCTACGTTATTATTCCAAAAGTCGTTGTAATCACTGACGACACTCGCCGCCGGGTGCTGGACGACCTCTAGGTAGATGCCGCCCCTGAAGCCGTTCGTATTTCCCTCAATGATGCAGTCCTTGATATGGCATCTGCCAAGCGCGGCATTCGGCCCCACAAGGCCCACAGAATAATAGGTGCATCCAGAGAATGTGCAGTTTTCTATGTCGTAGCTCTCGCCAGCATCCAGTCGGTTCGCCTTCTCTATTCCGAGATTCGTGTTTACCACGTTGTCATATCTGAAAACGCAATGTCTGACCCACAGCCGGTCTACAGCATTCGCTATTCTGATTCCCCTCGCATTATTCGTTGAGCTATTGGTGTTGAAGAGAACGCAGCGGATCTCTATGTCCGCACTGTTTGCATCCGCGTCCTGGCTGAGCTCAATGGGATACCGACCATACCAGCCATCTGCCCCTGCATCGGGGAACTCGACTAGCTCTATCAAAGCATGCCCGGTTGTAGACCTCGTTCTTATCCCTACCGGCTGGACGCTGTTATTGCTGTAGAACGTCAGTTTGCGGATGGTCACATAATCGGCATTGTCCACGTTTAGCGTGGGCACCGATAAATTCTGATCGTTGTCCAGGATGGGGTAGGCACCGCCGGCGGGAATACCTTCGATCAACATGCTCGGTGTCGTGTCGTTCCCGGCGGTAAAACCTGTGAGGGCTACGTTGCGGTTATCTGCACCGATGTAGGGATTGCCCGCATTGTGGACTATGTAAATCGCGTTCGTCTTTGTATTATCGCAGACCGAAAGCGCACCGTTCACGCCATTCAGTGTGGCCTTCGGGGACAGCTCAGTCCCCGGATTCGCATCATTCCCGCCTACATTGTCAACCCAAATTTCTACATCAGCCATTAGCTACCTGGAACCTCTCGACATGGTTCTATCTGGAGATACCCGAACGGGCTCCCCGGCGATGTCTTGTCATAGAGGCTTCTCAGGAGCATCGGGCTCCGAGACCAGTCTTCACTGAATGGCATCTCGAACGGTGAGGTAATCGATGCCCGCCTGAAGACAAGCCGTATGATGACACCGCTAGGCATCGTGTGAATGAGCGTCGCCCCATATACCGTCTGCTGCTTAACATGCGTCAGGTTGATCTGGCAATTCACGGAGTTGTAATACGTGATCTCTTCGTCCAGGGCGAGCGCGAGATTCTCCGCCGTGTATTCATCAAATTCCAGCTCGATCGTCACCGCGTTCCGGATCGCCGTGATTCGCGGAGATTCGTCTAATCCCAAAGGGTCGAAGGAATCCTCAAACTGGACATCCTCTGCGATGTTCCCGGCAACCACATTCCCGACGTTCACGGGTGAATAGCCCGTCCGCGTCAGGATAAGGTCGAACGTATGGAGCGTGTAATTGTTGTCCGCCAGTGCCTCGCATACCGTGCATATATCCATGTCCCGCTCCTATGAAGGCGGATGACAGGTCGCACCCCTGGGCTCGATGAACTGCACTGTGAAAGTCCAATTCGCCTGGGGATAGCCCTTAGACCACCGTTCTTCCCATTCGTGCCAGTTGAGCCAGATAACCGTGAATCTTGTTGACGGGTCGTCCGGGAAATATGGATAGCAATAGAATTCATCATGTAGATCCCGGAGCCAGAAGAGCTTTATCAGTGTGTCGTAGAAGCCGACCTTGATCTCCGCGTTGATCGTGTAATGGTCGATATACTTGATGTAGCTCTTTACATCGCCCACCTGGGAATAATGTGTGTCGGGCTGTCCGCCGGCTGAAACCCTGATAACGCCCGTCTCATAATCTGAAAAATCTATGAACCCGTTGGGAAGCCCTGTATGTCTGCATCTCAGGTTCGTAGCCATTATGTCGCCTCTGTCACCATGTCCTCACGTTGCTTGGCACGTGGCTCGAGATATTCATCATATATATCAACCCACGTCCTCGGGGTAGCTTCATGGACTACCACTTTGGACTGGACGGTCGTTGCAAGCTCCGGATTTGTGCCCGCCTCTGTGACCCCAGGGAATTTGCTCGCAACGTCCAGGTTCTGCATCTCCTGGTTCATCCCCTTCGAAAGAAGCTCGACATACTTCCGGCCCGTGTCCATGACCATCCGGTCTTCGGTCGGATGCGGGCCGATCGGCTGTAACGCCGCCAGGAAACCTGGAACGAAGGTGCTCAAGAGTGAATTTAATGCTACCTTGACAAATAGCTTTATGAATGATTTCGCTATCCCCTTGAAGATCTTTTCGGCATCCACCTTCCCTTCAAATAGAGCATCTGCAAAGGCGTTCGCAAACTGGTCGATCGCCTGTCCCATGATCCGTATGCCCGCGACCGTAACATCTGTGATATCCATCATCGTTGCGTCCCAGGCCTGACCGATCCTCTGTGCGTTCTCCGCCCATTCATCGCCGAACCCTGTGGCGAAGAGAGCACCCACCTGCTTGCCCGTCTCGCTCATATTCTCGAAACTCGGGGCCTGTTCCCCAACTCCGATCTTCTGGAAGTTTTCTTCCATCTCTTCGAGCTGCTTGAGCTGCGCGTCCAGGTCGATAAACTGGCCCACACCCGAGAGCGCGACCTGTTCTTTTCTAAGGGCCTCTGTAGCTGTTGCGACTCTCTGCCGCGCCTCTGCGAGCAGGTTAAGATCTAATACCTCTGCGGTCACTATGTCCCTGTAATGGTCATGCGCCGCCGCGACGTCCCTTATAAGCTGTTCATACGGTGTGAATTCTGTCCGGCCCGTAGCGATGAAATGGTTGAGCTTCTCCTGCTCTTCCTGGAGTGCCTTCTGTGCTACAGTGACGTTCCGAATCGAATCCGCCATCTGATCCATTGTGTAGAGGCCGGACTCCTGAAGGTCTCTCTGCTGTTCTACCGCTTCCGCATATGCCCTTGTAGCTTGCATATAGGATGACATCGCATCGGTGTTCTTGTTGAATCGGTTCTGCATGCTCCGGAGCAGATCCATCCACTCTTCAGCCGACATCATGCCCTTATCCCAGGCATCACTCATGCTATCCATCGAGCTATTCAGAGCCTGTTCGTATGCGTTCATGGCGGCTTCTATTGGGGAGATGTTGGCAACGGCATCCGCTGTAAACTTCTCGCCAGTCACCGGGTCTATGCCCGCAGCAATCTGCCAATATGCTAGGAATTGCTCCTGTGCTTGTTTATCGCCAAAGGCTGCTTTCAGGCTGTTGTGGAGATTGAGTGCCCCGGCCCCGGCAGCTTGAAGCCGCTGCGTCGCTGTCCTAAATCCTTCAAACTGGTTTAACCAATTCCCTATTTCAAGGCCAAGTAAGGCCGAAAGTGCCGCCGCAAATATACTAGTAGCGACAGAGGCCCCTATAGATGCTGAGCTCCATCTTGTGACCGACCTAGCTGATGTGATTACCGCCTTAACTGAATCTGCTGCCGCCTTCCCGAGATCGACAAATACCCCTACCGCAGCCTTTATCTTCGTGCTCAAAAGTGCTCCCGCACTCGCTGCCGCCAGTGCCGATGTTGTGAAGAAGGCTATTTGTATAACCGCCTTTCCGAATCCGGTTTCTGCTAGGGCCGCGATGAGATTCAGGGCCTTAGTTGCGAAATTGAAGAACGGCACCGCGACTTCATCGAGAACGCGGCCCACAGCCACTCTCAGGCCTTGTGAGGCCTTAGTCATGCGCTCCCAGGGCTCGGGCTCCGGAAGCTCAATCTTTTCGAGCTCACGGAGCGCATAGGCCGTCAATTCGGTCTGATCCTTGAATTGCCTCTGGAGAGCTTCTACGTTTTTGAATTTTGGGATCCATTGGCCCAGGATCTGAACATTCCCGCTCATCACCTGTGTTATCTGCCGAGCCGCAGTTGCAAGCCTAAACCCGGATAGCTGGGCGAACCCCATAGTAGCGTTCATCGCCCGCATGCTGCCCTCTACGGAGCCGGTGATATTAACAAGTCTCGAGAGCGCGTCACGGATATCCGTGCCAGACCATTTCGTGATCGTTTTGAGGTAAGTGACCTGTTCGGCTAGAATATCCCCATATTTATCCCAAGACGCGCCCGCAGTCTGCACGGCAGATTGTAATTGTAAGATAGATTGTGCGGCTTTTCGGCTATCCCGAATCGATAGGGCAAAGAATGCTGTTACTCCGCCGAATGCCGCCAGGATCGTTTTAAGGCCGGAATGCATATCGGAGAGGCTGACGCGGAATTTCTTATTCTCTTCCGCCGCCTGTGCGACCATCTTAGAGGCGTCATGGGTGGCACTGGCGAATTTATTCGTCTCGTTGATTACTACGTTGTAGGTGTTGACGATCTTTTCCGCATCGCCAGTGATTTCTATTTTTATTCCGCCCGCTTTGATCATTTCGTGACCTTCTTGCTTCCAGGCGGGAACCGCTCAGGCGGACGCACCTTATTAGTCCGCCGCGCCATCGCTTCCCGCGCTTTCACAAGGCTCTCGATCGATTTGATTTCCGGGGGCTCTTCCAGTCTCTTACCGGTCACGGGGAAATGCTTCAGGAGACTACCGAGTTGGATGCCTTCGGGCTCCCGAGCCGCTTTCCGCCTGACCTTATCAGCTTGATTGTAGAGCCCTCTTACTATCTGCTTTCGGGCCTTGTCATCTATGAAGCCCATCCCGCACTGAAGGTTCCGGGCAAGGGCCTCAATCTCCCGCGCCTGGAATTCAGCGTAGAGCTCATATGTCTGATTCGGCGTTAGCCCTCGGATGCTGGCTTCTGAGATTCCGTGCTCGATGAGACAGGCAAAGCAGCTTGTGAGCCCGCCGCCTCGGACTTTTCTTCGCCGCCGCCTAGTGACCTGTCGCCCACCTTGATTGCGATCCCGAACCTCTCCAGCATTCCGAAAAAAGTCTCTCTGAGCTCCTTGTTTTCTTTTATCACAGCCTCAAAGAGCAGTAGGGCGACCTTGCCTTTGGCCTTCTTGATTATCTCCGGATCAACGTCCGTCCCAATCTCTGCCACAATGCGGATATGGTCGGGGATCGACCCTACAAGCTGACCGATGATCGCCCCGGCCCCCATGTTGAGAACCTGGGCGACCGTCAGGCCAGCCATCTTATCCTTCATATCCTTGAGCGCAAAGGCTAATTGCACACCCTTACCGATCTCCTTCGCGCACCGGTCGATCTCGTCCCAGGACATCTCCTTGATTCCCACATCCACGCCCTCAATCGATCTCGTCTTGACGTTCGGGAACCACACCCCATACTGTCTCTGCGCTTCTGTCATAGCCGCGTCATTCATTTGTCACCCCTGTCACCTTCTACCTGTCAATTTGGGTGCGCTAATGCGACACCCGCTCTACGACACCGGGCAAGCCTCATTGAATTCAAGATACCCATACGGGTAGTCCGGGTAGTCCGGACACTCGATGGACGAGATGGTCATCGTGTAGGACGCCCACTCTGCGGAGAAATCGAGTGACCAGTCGCCCACGATCTGAGCCGCCCAAAATCTTATGGTCAGTGTCTTCGTTCCGTTCGGGAACGTATGCACGAGCCTCACGCCGTAATTCTGGAGCACTCCGCCGCCATAGAGGGGGATCCGGCATCCACCCGAGACGTTAATCATCGGAGCACCGAGCAGAATCGACATATTCTGTGCGGTTATCTCGTCCGCTTCCGCTACGATGTTCCAGTGCCCCCTTACCTTCACACGGGCATCCAGGGCTCCGGTCTTCCCGTTGTAATGATCGAGAATCTCCTGCACCGGCGCGAAACTGCCCGTCTGAATGTCTCCAACGAGATACCAGCCGCCGGCCCCACAGACACCGCTGTCCGGAATGCAGATGTAAAGGTCGAACGTATGTAGCGTGTAATTCTCGTTNNTACGGTGCACGGGTCAGCCATGCTACTTCACCCCCTTCTTGGCTTTCTTCCTTGATATCGCCTTCGGCCCGCTCCACAAGCCCATAGCGGAAAGGCCGATCATCGTTCCATAGAAGAACATCTCCTGGAGCGATTCATCCCAAAAGATCCATCGCAACAATACCGCGATGCCCCATGCGATGAAGGGAGCATCTTCCCCTTTGATCTTGGGGAACCGTGCCCGCAATAAATCTGTGATCCCCAACACAACACCGGTATACAGGGCTAGTTGGATTTTCCCATCTACAAACCCTAGCCCTACCGCGCCCGCACCGGTCGCAACCAATTCTAATGGACGCTTAGTAGCGTTCCATACCTTGTTAAGAGCAAGCGTGACAGCCATCTAGCACTCCTTTGCTATAGGTTGTCGCCCCGAAATCTTTGGGTAATTTCATCCATCAGGGCTTCACTGAGGGCTGGACGGACACCCGGTAATTTTATTATCTCTTCGGGCGTCATCTCGCCGAGAATCTCTGCCATTAGCGCGTCATATTGCTCATCGTTCGGATACCGGCTCGCCATCGCCGAGAAATGCCAGGGCTCCTGTTTCCGGATATCCCATCCGGGAATCACATACTGAAGACCTTCCGGGCCTTGTATCTCTTCCAGCTCGCCTTCATCGATGAGCTCCTTGATGACGTAATTGAAATTCCCGTCTACAAACCCTTTAGCCGCGAGCATCCTGTAGAGATCGTCCCTGTCTGCTTGTCCGCCCAATTCATACTTGATCGTGCTCCAGACCGCCGCCTTTACGGGCGTGTCAATCTCGATAGGGTTTACGTCATACTTGCCCGACTTGAAAATCGCGCTGACTGCCCGGTCTATTCGGTTCATTTCTCCACGACCTCTATGTATTCGACATTGTTGGGCTCGGGAAGCAGCCGGATATATCCCTCTGCCGCGAGCTCGTCAAGATAGTTAAGCCCGCTCCAATCGGCCCATCCCTGGGCTTCCATTGCGTCGTTGAGCTCGTCCATCGTCGCGGATCCGCCATACTCATATTTGATCGTGCTCCAGATCACAG
>JABAHP010014465.1_pt1 | contig 13935 bp, 26 predicted proteins | sample 7062081 | NCBI WGS metagenome assembly JABAHP01 (sample SAMN14534357, study PRJNA622989) | marine sediment metagenome | biome: marine biome [ENVO:00000428]; feature: marine pelagic biome [ENVO:01000023]; material: deep marine sediment [ENVO:00002113] | place: India: Gulf of Kutch | collected... | reverse complement strand
TATTTACAACTTTGGTTTTATAAGAGCAGTTCGCGCGGGAAAGAAGGAGATATCTCAGTACAGTTTTGATCTTCCTGGCAATCCCCCAGGAAAAGAAACCAACATGGACAAGATGTTGATCAAGGATGCAATAGAGGGAATATGTACGGCGGGAATAAAGAAAGCCTCAGAGAAGTACATAATCCACTATATCCCTTGGTTGATACCGAACACGTGGCGGGTGGTGTTTGAATCAAATGATGGGGGTACACATTACGCAAGTGCGAGGAGGTTATTTTCCGCGGCAAATCAAGATAGGGTTCCAAGAGTATCAATTTTATCTTCAATCCCACCTAAAAATTTCGCGGAATATAAGTTTTGGGGTATTGATTTAGACCTAAAGTAAAGTAACTTTTCGCGGTTCAATAAAGTTAGTTCTAAAATTAACCATAGTGATAAATAAAAGATATATCAAACAAGTAATTACATCCCCATAGTAGTGAGTAAATATTATATCCTTCAATACTTCCCAGCCTTTAGTTATATTCTTTTGTGATTGTAGGTAGTTATTGAGGTTTCATAGCAATTACCCATAGATATACAATCTTAAACATAAGAAAACTTATCTAAACATAAGAAAACTTATCAAAGCATAGATAATCATAGATAATCATTTCAAAGCTTACCTAATCATAGATAATCATTTCAAATCATATACAATAAATATAAATTCCTTTTCTTATGAAAGTTGGACCTCCATTTATTCAATGATTTCCATGTTTTACAACTTCTGCAAGACAAGTTGCGGGAGTATACTCCCCTAGTAGATGGACATTATATCCATGTTAGACAATGGGGGAATCATTGAAGTTTTAGCAGTTTGAGGCTATCTGTATGTGACCATAAACCTACAGGTATGTTTTCATCCCCTCTTTCCTTACAGATTACAGTAATAGATAATAGAGGACACATATTAGTGTCAAGTTCATATAAAGTGTGTATTTGTTTACGCAGTGATTTACAAAGCAATATTGTACACTTACAGATTATTGTGCCATACTGCGCCAAACAGTGCCATTTAGCCTATTTTGGTTACTTCTGCTGTGCTCTTATATAGGGGGTACCTTTGTTTCTACTAGGGGATGAAAAGTAAACCAAAAAGGGCAATATTGGAAAGTAGTCTATTACACTGCTAGACTAAAAGTATAGTGATAATGATACCTTACAGAGGTAGTGTGTCAATATACGTTATAAGTATGGTTTTAGTGTGCCATAATATGCCACTTTCCTTTTTAGAGTGGCACACTGTCAACTACAGAGAATACTGTCAACTATACAGTGTTAGAGTACTATGCAATTATTGCAATACGTCGATAGGCGTTCACACCTCTAACCTATTGATATTATTGAACAAATGCTTATTGTGAACGTTAGTTGACACACTAGATAATCATTACACTTTTGTAAGTAGTTGAAATCATTAGGTATGACTTTTGGCATACGCCGTGCAATATATAGTATTGTCTGGCGCTAAGGAGGAAACAATGAAGTATACAAGTAGAAGTTTTACTTACATCTTTAGAGGTATGGCCTCTATAGAGTCTAGCCTAAATTCTATTATACGCACATCCAGACTAGACAATGCTGAAGATTGGGGAATGTCTTTTGATTGTGAGACTGCGGCATATGCTCTGAATAGGGTTATGCATAGGGGAATAACAGAAGTATATGAGTTTTATACCTCTGCAAAGCCTGGACAATTAGGGCGGATATTTGCTTCCGCATTAAATAATGTAAAAACAGAGAGGACAATTGATAATTATGAAAGTTTTTTCAAAAGCAGAGCTTTAGCTTAGGTCGAAACAGGGCTTTTGCCCTGTCTGTGTCTGATAGGCACACTGATGAGACCTGAAAACTTTTGGAGGTAATCATGCTAGTAAACAGTAAAAACATAAACCATCTTTCATGGCTCAAAGCGGTTTTCACTGAAGATGATATCAGAATGTTTGTTCAAACTTGTGGTGAATACATCCCTACTGCTGGGGTTTTGTCACAAAGAGAGGAAGGACGTCAACGACTTGAAATTGATTCTTTAGGAAAAGCAATGCTGGGGGAGGATTATGTAGCAGAGGGGATGAGTAAAGGAAGAGTTTGGATAGGAATGAAGGGTGAGCGAGGGAGTATCCGCTCTTTTAGAAATGAAGATATAGTTACTCTATCAAAGGCATTGCGGCGAAATGGGTATAAGGTAAGGTGTCAAACCTATAAAGGGAGGAAATCATTATATGTTTATCATAATCAAACCTTGATGGCTAATGCCGCAAAAGTACATCCTTTGTATGTAGCCTGGCTAAGGAAGAATTACTAAGGAGGTAAGTTATGGGCGCTGTAAGTTACGAAACTGCTAAGGAGGTGTGGTTGGAGCTTTTGAAGCTTCAACAACTGGAAAAGAAAGAAGAGGAAATAGTGACCCACTTGGAGAATGCGTTGTTAGATGCATATACAGAGGGAAAGCGGGATTATATAAACGAAGGAGGGTAAGTTTTTCGCGGCAAGTATATCCCCCTAGTTTGATGAATTAGAAAAGGAGATAGTCATGAAATGGATAAATGAACGCGGAGCTAAGTGTGAAGATAACCCTGTAAATGAAGATGTTATAGGGAGTAGGTATATATATGACACTACTCTATGCCCAGCCAAAGAAGGTTGGAAGCAATACGACACAGACCAAGATGCTTGGTATTTTGGAGTATGGGTTAATATAGAAAAAAGGGAGATTGTTACCTATGCAGAGGGAGACGAGATAATAGTTAATTGCCCTACTCAAGAGGTATTTGAAGCAGAGCTCCAACATATGGCGAAGTTTTATGGTACTCCATCCCCTGCGTTTACCTTTATAGACGAGCGGGGACAAGTTACAGAGATTTATGATGAAGATGCTTTGTTTGGCAGAGAGGTACCAAAGTAACAAGGTAAGTTTTTCGCGGCAAATACTACTCCCCCTAGGGGGATAAAAGAGGAGGTAGGAGATGAAAGTAAGAGATTTATTAGCACTGGTGAAAAAAGGGAATGTTGAGGCAGCGAGTAAGGTGGCATACTTTTGCAGGTTTAGGTTTGGTTGGAACTATCAAGAGACTTTTGATTTTGTCCATGATAGGACTGGGATTGACCTTGCTACCTGGGATACTTTATTGGAGGAGGTAGAATATTTAGGATATTGATAAAAGAGGGTAAATATACCCTTTTTTGGCAATTTGGAGGCTAAAAAAAGTAAACAATATCAGTGTCTTATAAAAAGGTAATTTAGGTAATATTTCAGTCACTTTATAAAGCATTGAAATCATTTATAAACAAATGTGAGGAAATGGGAACAAATGAGGTAATTTTAGGCGCATTTCTAAAAAGTACTATAAAAGGAAGGGGGTAGTTTTTTCGCGGTAAATATATCCCCCTAGGCATACAGTTTGCTTTTAATACCTTTTAAATAGGTTTCACCTAAGGTAGGAGGTTAGGCATGAATATGGTTAATTTAGAAGAGATGGTATTGACGTTTCACGAAAACGTAAGGGTAAGATTAGAAGAGCTCTCAAAGGAGAGGAAAGAAACACAAGCTCTTCTTTTAGGTAGAGAGGGCTTAGATAAAGGTAGGTTATGGGCAATAAAGGGGAGGAGAGGGGACCCACGCCTTTCAACTCTAATCAAGCTGGCCCGGTCGGTGGGGGCATATACCCCTGAGGAATTTGGAGAACTGTTCTGTAAATAGCCCTCATATTCGCGATAGATGGTACAAAAGTACGGTTTTTTGAAATCTACAGGCCATATGAGCATCTAATTTACAAATAATTTCAAGCACTTACACGATCATAAAATACTGTAAATTACAGTAATAATTGTAATCTTTACAGTTGTAAATACCTAGAATTATTACACTTTTAGCTGTGCAATTATTGCGATACGCCGACAGACGTTCACATAGCTAAGTAGCTGGAATTATTGAATAAACCCTCACTGTGAACGTTAGTTGACATACCTCATAATCATTACACTTTCCTAAGTGGTTGAAATCATTAGGTATGACTTTTGGCACACCGAATGCATTATATATAGATTGTCTGGCACAGAGGAGGAAACGATGAAAAAACTTATAATTGTTGATGAGTCGGAATCTAATCAATATGCCCTGATAAATGATGAAGTATGCTGTGTGATCGAGGTTGAAGAGTGTGATATTGAGGGTTGCACTAATGAACCAAAGTGTATTTCTTTTCTTGATGATTCACATATTTGCGAAATTTGTTATGAGATTGAGTTAGACAATTTGTCTGATGAAGATTATGAGGAGATTTTTGGTTAGGTCGAAACGGGGCTAGTCCCCGTCCGTAGCTGATAGCTGCGCTGATGAGACCTTGAAAAGTTTGGAGGTAGAAGATGCAAGAAATAAAAGAATACAACATGCAAAAGTTAGTGGGGACAAGAGTGAGGTATTTCTATAATTCTGGGGTTGTCATTGCCGCTGGTAAAGCAAATCCCGGTTTGGGAACAAAACTAAAAGTAAATTGGGATGATGGCAAGACTACATGTATTTATACCACTCAAAGGGATTTGAGGATTTTAGCTTGGAGTTAGGTCGAAACAGGGCTTTTGCCCTGTCTGCCCCTTATAGGCGGCACTGATGAGACCTTGAAAAGTTTGGAGGTAAAAGAATGACTATAATGAATCTTGAAAACATCAAAACTTTCCTTTTCGCGGGAAATGCAATCATTACGATTTCATCTCTAAAAACCGGTCAATACTACACCTTCAAGGTGTCAGCAAATACTGATAATGAAGAGATGTTTTTTGTAAATCTTCTTTCAGGACCAGATAACGGTTCTGACTTCACTTATCTTGGAATAATAATTCGCGGTAAAGGGTATAAAAACACCAAAGCTTCAAAGCTCTCCCTAGATTCAAAACCTATAACAGCTATAAGGTATCTCCTCTGGTGTATAACTAGAGGAAATTTACCAGCAGAGCTAGAGGTACGTCATGAGGGGAAATGTGGCAGGTGTGGCAGAAAGCTTACCACTCCTGAAAGCATTGACCTTGGTCTTGGTCCGGTATGTTTGGAAAAGGTAGGAGGTAAGTCATGAAAAAGGAACTAAAAGTTGAGCATATCTTGGATGGAGATAACAGGAGGAGAGTAGTATTCAAGGGGATAACCCTTGGATGGATTACAAAATGGTATCAACGAGATGCTCTAAATGAAACAGGAATAAAAAGGTTTTTGGCTAATCCAATAGGTTCTGGTCAAAGACTAGATTGTGAAACTTATCAAAGTGCAGTTGCTTTCATTCTTGGATATCATGAGGATTTTATTTCTCGCGGGTAGGTAGTTACTCCCCTAGAACTAGAAACAAGTAGGAGGCTAATCATGGATAAAGTAAAGCTGGGAACAATTGGAGATATAAACCCTATAGAGTACGGTGGAGGAATTGTTTATAAAGAGTATGACTCTTTGTGTCTAGAGTTTACCCACGGTATTGAAGAAGATGAAAAAACCGCAACAGTTTATCGAATTCCAATAGAGGAGGATATTTTTGATGACCTTTGTTGGGTGGATTTAGAAGATGTAGCCTCTTGTTGTGGGTATGAAGTAGAAGAGATTGAAGCTTTTGGTCGAGATAAAGACCCTGTTGTGAGAGCTCAAGTTTTGGCGGATATAGGGGGGTATTATGGATTTCATGAGTTGGATTACTATCCCCTAGTATTATCTGTTGATGATTTAGAAACTCGCTGGGAAGAGTAGGAGGTTAGTCATGTGTGAACTATGTGAGTTTTGGGGAAGAGAAGAAAAACAAACATTTATATATAAATGGACTCATAACCCATTTGGTAATACTGGTTGTAGAGAGGTTAGTTTGTGCTTAGAATGTTCAAGAGAGTGGAAAGAGGTATATAGTGAAGGTTGTAGACATTGTGAAGAAGAACACTTTGAAGCTTTTGGTTATCCAATAGGTTATAGCTCCGAGGAAGAATATTTGAAAGAGAAAACAGAAGCAGAAAAAGAATATTCTAGCTATCTTAAAGGGGGTAATCTATGAAGGTAAGAATATTAGAGGTAGTTGTTAGTGAGAAGAGTAACCTCAAACTGGAAAGAGGAGATTATACAATAAATGTTTTGCGCGGATTATTACAAGATGCTCAGAACAAGCTAGACCTTGAAGATACCATTGATATTAAATATTGCATAGTGGAGGGTAATGAAGTTTTATATTCCAGTATATTTACCCTCCCCCCTAGGGGAAACAACGATATTATTTTACATACTATGACAGTGTTATTGAAGGAGTGGTTGAAGATCCAAGATGTAATAAAGAAGTTTAGGGATAACAGTAATTCTTAAAAACTACCCTCCAAATAAAAAAGTTCAATAATTTCATATAGTTGCTAAATAGTTGAAATCCTTACCCTTTCTGAGTGTGCAATTATTGCGATACGCCGATGAACGTTCACATATCTAAATAGTTGAAATCATTGGATAAACACCAAATGTGAACGTTTGTTGACATACCTCAATATCATTAGGCTTTTCTAAGTAGTTGAAATCATTAGGTGTGACTATTGGCATACCAAATGCATTATATGTATATTGTCTGGCGATAAGGAGGTAAGGAAATGGCACTGGTACTAGGAATCGTAACTTTTTTCTGTTTTGAAGGTTTTGAAGAGCTCTCAGAGCTTATTCTAAACATTTCCTCTTTTGAGAGTGAAATCCTTGGCGATTTTGTCGCCAAGAGTATCAATTCTATTTCCAAGCTCTTCTTCTTTTTTGTTTTTGGCGGTGTGGTCAATATTCACAATTATCGTCGTGTTGGAAGAAAAGCGATTGTTTGGGAAAAAGTAGACTCCCGGGTTTATGTGACAATCGTAGAGGTAGCCTACACTAATTACTTTGGAGACAGAGAAACAAGAGTAGTAGCATTTAGGATTGATGGTAGAAATATAAAAGGCTACCGGGTTGATATCAAAGATAATAGATTATTTCCTTGGGAAGCGATTGATGAAGGAACCCCTCCTAGGAATTTGAAGGAAGCTAAGAAGCTAGTTAGGGACTACATATCATAAGGAATTTAGGGGGGAACTTCCCGCACCAAAGGGGACCTTGAAAGAGGAACTTGGTTCGAGACCAAGGCGGGGAGCCAAGGAGGAGGAAATGATGAGGAAAGTAAACGGTATCTATATTCATGAGTGTGAGGATTGTGGCTGTGATATTCCTTTTATTCGTGAAAACAGGGAGCTTTTTGCAATATCCCCCTATACTCCTTTGTTTTGTAGAAAGTGTAAAGCAGATGACCTCGAGAGGATAAAAAAAGAAGTTGATCAACATATAGCCGAAGTTCAAAAACTGAAGGCAAGAGGACTTTGGTAGAGGAGGAAATGATGAAACTTTCAGAGTATGAGGAATTAATCGGGTTAGACGTATTAAGAAAAGAAATGGATGAGGCTTGGGCAAGGGCTCAAGGAAGAAAACAACGTGAACGTGAAGAAGAGGAGTTTATAGGCAATTATTGCCAACAACGCGGAATAACAAAAGAGCAGTATTGGAGGGAGGTTTAGATTAGTTTCTTCCTACACCATAGGGGATAAAGCTGGGTTCAAGCCCCAGGTAGGGAGCCAAGGAAAGGTAGGAGGTTTGTCATGGAGAAGCAACAATTTGAGAAAGCATTAGCAAAAATAAGCTGGGACGAACTTCACGAATATGTAGTTATGTGTTGGGGACACTTTCAGAGGATAGATATATATTCCCCTCTGGAATATGATAATCCCTTTGTGCCAATGTCGTCGTCAGAGTACACCTTTTCAGATGATAGGTTAGGATCATTACCTACAATGGAATATTCTGATGAGGAACATTTTAACGAATGGTTAGAACGGGATGATGAGGGGAATCTTGTGGAAACCGAAACCGGGCGTGTTTGGGATGAAGACGAAGCTTTGAAAGCCTCTATTCATGAGGGATATTGGGTAGAATTGTACGACTCGTGGGAAGAAGAGTTAAGAAGGCAATTTAGTGAGTATTTAGAAGAAAAGGAGGGTTATTCCTATTTGAGAGATTAGTTATTTCGCGGGAAAGGTAGGAGGTAAATAATGGGTTATGATGACTACAAGAAAGTAAAAAAGATGTTAGATGAAATGTCCTTGGAGGATATAGGTTTTTATGGTGTAGTTAATAGTCTAGCTAGAGAGCTTTATATAGATGCGGAGGAAGATCATTATGCATATACAGAGCTAAGAGACTATGTATTTGAATACTTTGAGGAATACTAAACTTTTCGCGGTAGATATTATTCCCCCTAGAAAAAGAAAGAGGTAGGAGATATGAAGAAGTATTATAATCCCCATGATAGGGGAGAAGTTCAAGCTTTGAATAACCACGGGTATAATGAAGTTTTTGAATTCCTTGATGGAAAAAAGTATACCCTTGACGGGATAGAGGGGAAGTTCTCTTATGAACTCCTAGTAGGTCTGGATTGCTGGGTATATGATAGGCTCTATCACGAGCCTACAGAAAAGGGGAAACAGAGCAAGGAGTACAGAGAAAAGCGTAGGCAATACCGGGATGATTGGGTTACAGATCTAACCGATTCTATAGAGGAATATTGTGACATTGCCTATGAACTAGGTATTCCTGGGTGGTAACTCACCTAGCTAAGGCTCTTTCTTCTTATAAATACGTATCCCCCTCCCCCAGCTATAGAAATCCCTAGCATATAAAAATAATCAAGACTTTCTGGCAGGCTCGAGGCCCCCTTATCATTTCCCGACCATCGAAGGCATGCCCAGGGGAATGTCCACGCACCCTTTTTTCTGAAAATTGGAAGGAAAGGTTAAGCGGTCTAAATTGAATTAGTTTAGTGGTAAAGTGGGATGTGGGATATTGGTTAGTTTTAGTTGGGGATTGTTAGGTAGGTGCGGTTTACTTTTGATAAGTGCAAGTGTAGNNTAGGAAGGAGGAAGGGATGTATGAAGCAGGAGACAAGTTAGGCGAAGAGGTGGTAATGGGTTTAGGGAAGGGGGATTTGAGTGAGGGAGAGATAGAGAAGTTGAGTGACGTTGTAATGGAGTTTGCACAGTATCAGACAGGGATAGAATTATATCCGTATGAGTACGAGTTTGGTTGGCGGGTGGTATACAGTTTATTGGTGGAGGATGGTGATGAGATCACGGCCTTATTCAGTCGACAGAGTGGGAAGACAGAGGCGATAGCGGTGGTAGTTGTTGGATGTTTGGTAATGTTACCGGTATTTGGGAAGTTGTTGAAGGACGAGCGTATAAAGAAATTTGGTGGAGGGTTATGGTGTGGGATATACGCGCCTAACTACGAGCAGGCTGGGATATTATGGGNNGGATGTACAGTAGTGGGAGCAGGGCAGCGTTATTAGATCCGGAGATAGACATAGATTTATTGAAGGGGAAGGAGAACTTGGTGTTAGAGAACGGGAGTTATGTAGACTGTGGTACAGCTAGTCCAGCGGCGAAGATAGAGGGGAAGACGTATCATTTGGTGGTATTAGAGGAGTGCCAGGACATACCTAGTGGAAAGATACGGAGCAGTATACATCCGATGTTAGCGAGCACAAGTGGGACTATCGTAAAGGTAGGGACGCCAAATCGGGTAAGGAGTGACTTTTACGAGAGTTGCAGGAGGAATAAGAGGTGGGGGGTAAGTTCTGGGATGATACGGCATAGGAAGAGGAATCATTTTGAGTATGACTACACGGTGGCGCAGAAATATAATGCGAGGTACAAGAAGTATGTAGACAAAGAGCGCGTGAGGTTAGGAGAGGACAGTGATGATTTCAGGATGAAGTACAGATTACATTGGTTATTAGAGAGGGGGATGTTCATCACGCCTGAGGTATTTGATGAGTGTGGGATAGGAGACAACAAGCGAGGATTGGAGAAGGTAATAAAGGGGAAGCGGCGGAGCAAGACGATACATTTCAAGAGGCCGCCAAATGCGGTGACATGGGATGGGAGTTGGGATGGTCAGGTAGCGGCAATAGATGTAGGTCGGGAGAACAGCACGGTGGTAACGATAGGGAAGGTATGGTGGGATAATCCTCAGCGGTATGGGGACGAGGATAGGTATTACATACATATATACAATTGGTTAGAGTTGCATGGTGATGACCATGAGAGTCAGCATCCGCAGATAGTTGGATTTTTGAAGAACTACAAATTGGGTCAGGTGGTGGTAGATGCTACAGGCAAGGGGGATCCGGTGTACAGTAGGTTACGGAGCGAGTTAGAGGGATGGGGGGTGGTGGTGGTACCGTTCATATTCAGTGCAGAGAGCAAGGATTTGGGATACAAGGTATATTTGCAAGAGTTAGTTAACAAGAGGTTTACATATCCTAGTGGGAGTAGGGCGAGTAGGTTACAGAAGTTCCAGCGATTTTACAATCAGCACATAGATTTGGAGAAGCGGTGGAAGGGACAGAGGATGGTAGTAAGTAAGCCAAGGGGAGAGGGGGATGATGGAAGGGACGACTTTTGTGATAGTGCGATGATGTTATGTTGGCTAGTAAATGTAGGGGGGAATTACGAGGTAGAGGTAGGGCCAAATCCATTGGTAGGTCGGGCAGCTAGGTGGAGTATGGCAGGGATGCTGAAGGATTCTGGGGCATGGTGGAAGGGGAAGGTAAATCCTAGGGGTGTGTTACCAGTGATAAGGAAGGGTAGGAGGGGGAAGTGGGATTAGTTAGTAGAGAGTAGGAGATAGAGATGGAGCATCTAGAGAGTGAAGATGGTCGGGTGGTAATATATTTAGGTAGATGCGAGGAGGTATTGCAAGGGATGGGAGTAAGGGAGATAGACAGCATAATAAGTGATCCACCGTATGGGATAGGGTTCANNATGGGTAAGGGCTGGGATACTGCTTTACCTGGCGTAGAGAGTTTCCGTTTATTACACAGGGTATTGAAGCGAGGGGGTTATTTCTTATGTTTTGGTGGGACGAGGACATTTCACAGGTTGGGGTGCTTAATAGAGGACAGTGGTTTTGAGATAAGGGATGTATTATGTTGGTTATACGGGAGTGGATTTCCTAAGGGGATCAACATAAGCAAAGACATGAGTAGGAGGGGGTATTCCCCTAGATATACAGATAGTTGGGTTGGATATGGGACTGGGTTGAAGCCATGTTGGGAGCCGATAATACTGAGCATGAAGGGATTGGATGGTGGATACAGTGAGAATGCGATGATAGAGGGGGTAAGTGGTTTGAACATAGATGGGACAAGGATAGGTTATAGTGAGGGTGAGGTAGACTTTGGAATGAAGCAAAGACAGCGAGCGGATTGTGGGGAGAAGGGCTGGAGTGGAAATGTAGCTAGTGTAGGCAGTGAGATACAGATGTATAAGGATGGTGGGAGATGGCCAGGGAATGTGGTATTGAGTCATGCTGATGGGTGTAAAGAAATAGATGGTGTGATGGAGTGTGTAGGGGATTGTCCTAGATACATGTTAGATGGGAGTAATGGATTAAGTGAGTCTAAAAGAGGGGGCATGGGAGGAGATACAGGAATGTTTCAGGGAAGGAAAAAGATAGCTAGGGGTGGTCATGATGACTTTGGAGGAGTGAGTAGGTTTTTTTATTGTGGAAAGGCGAGTAGGAATGAGCGGACATGTGAGGGGACGATAGAAAACAATCATCCCACAGTAAAGCCTAAGGAGTTGATGAGGTGGTTATGTAGATTGACAAAGACTCCGTATGGTGGGGTGGTATTAGATCCATATATGGGGAGTGGAACAACAGGGTTAGCTGCAATAAGTGAGGGGAGGGAATTCATAGGGATAGAGATGGAGGAGGGGTCATATGAGATAGCTAGGAAGAGGTTTGAGTTTGCTGGGGTAAGGTTTGTATAGAGATGGAGGTAATGAATTGCAAGTGTTGTGGAGTATTAGTATATGAGATACACATACCTAGTAAGCGGAGTGGTAATTGTTTTAGATGCGAGATATCTAGATTGAAGGAGGAGAACAAGAGATTGTTAGAAGAGAACAAGGGGATGAGGTTCAGGCTAGTGAAATTGGAGGCTGATTTATTGGATAGGGGATAGAGTCATGGCGAACAAACATGATAGTAGGATTGTTGAGGAGTTGATAGTGATAAGTAGGAGGGGATTACATGATGAGGTGGTAGATTACTTTTTTGGGATAGTGGATAGTGTTATAGACGACAGTACGTATTGGAATTTGGTAGCGAGTGTATGGATAGGCCATGGTGGAAGTAGGCGGAAAGGAGATTGGTTGAGGGTGTTCACCTCCTCTAGGAGGGGGAGGTGGAAGATGATGAAGGGTAGGGACAGGAAGGTATGGCGGAAGTTACCAAATAGTATAAGGAGTTGGAGAGCAGTTAGGAAGGGTGAGGACATAGAGGAGGCGATAAGTTGGACTTTGGATAAGGGGGTAGCGGAAAGGTTTGGTAGGTTATGGGATAGGGAGGTGAAAGAGCGTGTATTTAGTAAGGAGCGGGTGATAGCGTATTTTGATCGTAGGAGAGAGCGGGAGATAATAGTACTTCCCGCTAGTATGATATACTAGGAACAAGGTATAGGAGAATAGTTATGGGATTGATATTAGATGGAGAGAAGCGGGAGTGTTTAGTACCAGTAATAGACTGGAATGTTCATGGTTATAATTTCAACGATGTAGCGTCTACGCAATTACGGCGGATAAAGCCTGAGTTAGTGATGTTACATTGGACTGGTGGAGAGAATGGAGTAAATGGATTATGTCGTACATTGAGAGCTAGGGGGATAGGAGTATCATTTTTTATAGACAGGAGTGGGGTGGTATATCAGTTAGTAGATCCGGTTATAAGGGATCCTAGGGATGTAGGTGGTTATCATGGTAGGCGTACGATATCGATAGAGATAGCGAATTACGGATTTGTAATAAGGGGGAGGAAAGTTTTGAGGTCTGGAAGGGACAGGGTAACGGATAGGGAGAGGATTCATGGTATGCGATTAGATATTGCGAGATTTTATACAGACCAGGTAACAGCTGTAAAGTATTTAGTAGAGTGTTTATGTAATTATTTAGAGATTCCCCTAGTATTACCGCGGGAGAGTGATGGAAGGTTAGCCTTGAGGAGGTTGAGTAGTAGAGAGATGAGGGGATTTAGAGGGGTATGTGGTCACTTTCACAAGACAGAGAAGAAGGTTGATCCTGGTTTTTTGTTATTTCATATACTAGATGAGTTATGGTTTGGAGGGAAGATACCTGAAAGGTACGGGTATGATATATCTGCGATAGAGTTATATGATTAGATATAGTATACTTTTGTAGGGAGTAATTTAGACATGTCGGATGATTTGAGGGAATTAGATGTAATAGCTTCATCATCTTCTGGGGCTGCGGCAAAGAAAGTTCATAGGTTATTACAGAGACTTACAGATGATGGTGGGATAGCTACTTGGATGATAAACGACACAGGTTCCCCTAGTGTAAAGGGGACAGTGGTAGAGCCTGGATCTGTGGCTAATTCTTTTGATGTTATAACTGCAGATGACCCGGATCCAATAGGGGTGGTATATGATGATGGAGTAGCAGATGGTGAGGAATGCAGGATAGTAGTAAGTGGTAAGGCATATGTATTGTTACAGGATAGTACAGCTTCCACGGTAGGGAATTGGGTAAGGGTAAGTGCTACACAAAATGGGAGGGTAAATGCTACAGCTGCAACTCCTCCTGGTGGAGGAGTAGCGGAATTAGACCAGCATGTCCGGGAGTGTGGGCATTGTTTAGAGACGGTAAGTGGTGGCACAGACAAGTTGATGTTGATGATAGTTCATTTCCTGTAGTGTTTTATTTTTATTATTCTAATAGGTGAACAGAGTTCAGGAGAATTTGAGTAAGTTGAGGTGAGATGTTATATTTTTTTGAGTATAGATGTATATCATGTCT
>JABAHP010009016.1_pt2 | contig 13937 bp, 7 predicted proteins | sample 7062081 | NCBI WGS metagenome assembly JABAHP01 (sample SAMN14534357, study PRJNA622989) | marine sediment metagenome | biome: marine biome [ENVO:00000428]; feature: marine pelagic biome [ENVO:01000023]; material: deep marine sediment [ENVO:00002113] | place: India: Gulf of Kutch | collected... | reverse complement strand
CAGGTGCATCCACGGGAATCACAGCAGTAATGAGTACAGTTACAGCCAAGGTCGTTACCGCCGCGGCAGTGGTTGCGGTTACAGCAGGAGCGGTTTTTGTATACCAGCAAATGACCGAATCTGACCATACTCCAGAGAAAACCAATGTAACAGACGCTGCGGTTGAAGAACAAACAGCATTCGAAAAGCCTGAAATCGCAGAAAATGAAGCACCAGAAATTCAGAGAGTGGCCGTCAAGCCAATTGATATCCCCAAGATCCAACCAGCGGTCTTGCAAACAGAAATCGCCGATTCACCGGAAGCAATTGCCCCTAAACCGATCGAATGTGTACATGCTTATTTAAAAGAAAGAAAGGAAGAGGTCGAAATATGGGCCAAAGGCAACAAGAAGTGGCGATACAAATTCGGTGATATTGAGAAAATATGTGACGGAAAAAGAGTTTTGGTGCTCGATAATAGAAACAAAGAGGCTTCATTCAGTCGGGAAGGATTGAAACAGCCGGAAGAGATTTCAGAACCGCTCATGATCGCAAAAATGGTTCCCAAAGACTTTGACCCCACCAAGGAGGAAATAAAGGCTAATATAATGGGACAGAGTTGTCATGGCCGTCAAAATCCGGACATAGAATCAGAGCCGGGCGAAGTTGTTTATGAGGTTTTTGAATCCGATAGTAATGAGCTATTTGCGACAGCCTGGATTGATAAGAAAACGGTGAAACTTAATCACCTTGAGGCCGCAGAAAGCCAGGGCGGATTGATTGGTAAATGGCAATATGAGTTAATTGATGACAGCGTATTTTCCACAAAAGTTCCCAAGGGATATGCACTTGAACAAGGACGATATGTCAGCGGAATCGTAACTGACGCGAATCTAAACCCTGTGACAGATGCGAACATTTATGTGACAGGTTTATTTGAAGGACCGGACCAGAAAATAATAACCCAAACCAACAAAGAGGGTATCTTTGAATACGAATTGAAATTCAAGAGAGATTACTGGGGTATCGAATTTCCTGTCGTTATCCGGGCAGTCAGCCCAAGCTATCCTGATATGGCAGCGTGGACCTGCATCCTTGATCCGGATGTGGAAGTAGAAAAATGGCCTGACTGGATGCCGCCAATCGATCCTGAGGTTGTAGTAACGAAGCTTGAACCGCGAAGTAAAAAAGTGATATGTAAATCAATACAAGCTCTTTGGCTTCAGCTCGAACCAGCCGGTTCGATTAGCGGGATTGTTACCAATAAACGGGGTGAACCGATTCAGGATGCAGTTGTCAATGCAAATATGTATCTTAGTTTTCAGGTCAATAAAACAAGGGCCGGCAAAGTCTTTACAAATAGATTTAATATATCAGCTAAAACAGATGAAGCCGGTCATTACAAGATCATTGGTGTTCCGGCTTTGCAAGGTCATGCCTCTCTAAACGCCAATGAATCCAAGAGCTGCTTTGTAAGTGCTTCGGCAAAGGGCTACAGTTTGAAGTCGCAATGTATACAAAATGCTACAAATATGGGCAATACAGATGTTACATTCACTGAAGGAAAGTACTGTGATTTCGTACTAAGCAAAAGTGGTTTAATAATAAAAGGCAGAGTCATTGATAATTATGACAACCCTTTAGCACACTATAAGGGTGTGTATTACATGGAAAAAGGCAGTCGGTCGTGGTATCCTTCCAGGCGTTTGGATGGTGAGGGCAGGTTTGTCATATACAACGCACCAAGAGCGGATGTGATTGTACTGAAAAAAGAAACAAGAGATGACAGTTACGACTGGCTGCGTGACAAAGAAACAAGGAATTCAGAGTTTTTGCCATATCCCGAAAGGAGTTTTGAGTTTAATGTGCCGGCAGATGTGAACGTGCTTGATGTCGGTGATCTGGTAATGGATTATCCTGACATTACCGCCGAGATATATGTCGTTGACTTTGAAGGGAATCCTGTCGGTTTTGTGGAATGTGCCTTTGAACAGATGGGCAACAAAGAACTGCTAAAGGATCGTTATCATAAAGTGACAGATGAAAAAGCGGGAAAGTGTATCATAGAAAATCTACCCCGATCCGAATCCGGCAAAGGGCGGGGCTTTAGGCCGATATCTCTGAGACCCTATGAAAAAGCTCCAAGAAAATACCGAAAGATGCTTGAGCGATTTCCGAAATTGACTTACTACCACCTGAAATATCCCGGGGATTACAAGTACTATATCTTTAAGTTAGTTCTTCCGAGAAATGACCATCGTCCGGATTACAGGATGCTGGTCTATTCACCTGAAGGTGAACTGTTGCTGGAGGAAGATTAGTTTAGATAGCCGGATCATATACTGTGCTTGTTTATAGGGAGTAAAGGGCGTATAGGTCGGTTGGGCGTGCCTAAGAATTGTGGAGCGAGATCGAGGAGATGGGTTATCATCGGCGGGACCCGGAGGTGCTTTTGATTGAGGCGGAGGTCTTGGGTCTTTCGGGGAAGAAAGAGGAGGGGAAGAAGAGGCTTGATACGGCCAAGGCCCGGATTGATGAGATGGGATGCCACAGGTGGGATAGTGAAGTTGAGAGAATATCAGAATCCCTAAAAAGATGGCAGCATGGGCTAAAGCGCATACTACTGCTTCAGGAGAGTAACACAGCATTTCTACCGGAGGCCATATAAATGATTATTGATTAATTAAGATTGATAATTGTAAACTTAAATGCTTATTTTATTTTTTGCTCACAATAAATATTGTTCTGCTCCAAGAAAAGTTGGCTACTTGCCTGACAGGAAAGTAAAAAAGCCCCGATGGATAATGACCGGGGCTTTAGGCTTTAACATCTAAAACCAACTATGGTGCATCAATCGAATCCGATGTCTCAACATTCAATACCGGATTGTACACATAGCCGCTTTTGACAACATCCGTCACCGAGAACGTAAACGTTCCGCCGTCTTTAACGCCCGAAGACTCGATCAATACAGTTCCGTCCGACAAAGTTATACCGCTGTCCGGTTCATTCACCGCACCGGACCAGTTTCCGTAAACCATCGCTCCCTCAACATTGGCTCCGGTATCGTCTTTGATCCAAACTGTTGCCCTGCCATAGTATTTCCTTCCCCCTTGACGCCAGCTCATCTCAATGTCATTTACGTACATATCCGGCTCAGGACCAGCAGGATCGGTTACCGCAGATTCTGCACTCGATACCGCCGTCTCATTCTGGTTGCCACTCTTGTCGCGGGCCTTGACAGTGTAAGTGTAAGTCGTTTCAGGCGACAATCCGGTATCCTCGTATTCGTCGCTGTCCTGCCAGCCCGAATCATTACCGCCGCCTGCCGTACAGGTAAAGTAATACTCAACACCGCTCGGATCGGACGCTGTCGTTGCGACCATACGGATCGAAGAACTGCCCGTCGCGTAAGGCAGGGTCGCCCATGTCATCGGATCCGGCGTCGGAGGTGTCGTGTCAGGAGCCCCTGCATCGGAATGTATGTACATATGATCGACGTACAGCGTATCCATTGCCTGGTTGCCCGCGGTACTGTCGGTGTCGACAACGCGTATGTAAACGGTACCGCTTAACGAACTCGGCATAGCATAAGACTGATACCCGTTATCGTCACTCGTTTTACTGACCGTCACCATATTTGTATAAACAGAATCGTCAGTAGAGTAAGCGAAGACGAAATCATCTCCATCACTGCCGGCTGTCTTATAGGCTTCAACATAGAACGTTACCGCCGTTCCGCCCGTTACGTTGATAGTCCACTTGTGCTCCAGCGAACTGAATCCTTTGGCCGGATTGCCCTGCCTTACCTCGGTAATCGATTCGTATGTGTTGTCGCTTACCTGTGTGTCCGTATAGCTGCCGCTGACAGAACCCTGTACAGCGATCTCTCCCCCGGCCGTGTCATCGGCTCCACCGAAAGGATCTGTCGTAGCAGACTCAGCGCTCGAGACTGCGGTTTCGTTAAGGTTGGTACTCTTGTCGCGTGCCTTTACAGTGTAAGTGTAACTTGTTTCAGGCGACAATCCTGTATCCTCGTATTCGGTGCTGTCCTGCCAGCCCGAATCATTACCGCCGCCCGCCGTACAGGTAAAGTAATACTCGGCACCGCTCGGATCAGATGCCGTCGTCGCGACCATACGTATAGAACTGCTGCCTGTCGCATAAGGTAAAGTCGCCCATGTCATCGGATCCGGCGTCGGCGGGTCTGTATCAGGTACATCGGGGCCTGCTACAGCCATTAAGGCCAATTCTGCCAATTGGATGCCGTTGGTGCCGTTGGCGTTGGACAGGATATCCAGAAGGTAATACCGATAGGCAGTACTGTTGCTGATACTATATTGGTTGGTCTGGTAACGCTCGGCAAAAGATTCATTCGTTTGTGAATCCAGCACTGTCCAGTTACTGCCGTCGTTGGAGCCCAGCAGCTCCCAATCTTCCGGATCGCGGTCGGGCACGTCATCGGCACTGGTGAGGTCGTAGCGGATAACCACTGCCTCATTACCAGCACCCAGATCGGCCTGAAGCCAGCCCGAGGAATAGCCATCGCCTGTGTACCACTTAGTGCTGTCCTTGCCATCAAAGGCTTTGTCCGGCGCCTCGGAATACGGATCCCAGTAAGTACTGTACGCATTGGCCGTGTAGGCCGAAGAATCCAGGCCGAGGGCGACGTTTTCCAGCACCTCAGCGCTGACCTCCCCGGAATTACCGCTCTTGCCGGCACTGCTGACCGCGCTGATGACCCAATAATACATGCCGGAATCCAAATCTGAGTCCACGAAATTGGTGTATGTTGTGTTCCCGGCGATAATGTAGGGACCACCGCTGGTGGTAGCACGTTTGATGTCATAGCTGTCCGCATCGGAGACGGCCGACCATGACAAAGTAGCCTTTCGATGGTCATCGGCGGTTACGGTCGGCGAGGAAGGTGCCGATGGCGCGCTCAGGCCGCTGAGGCTTGTGCCGATGAACTGCGCTTCCGAGACGTTCAACCATTCAGAAGACCCCTGGTGAATTCGATAATAACGGTATGCATTGCTGTTGCTGACGCTCTGCGAGGTAATCTCGTCTGCCGGAGGGGCAGTAGTAAGCGTGTAAAACGTGGTCCAATTGGAGCCGTCGTTGGAACCCTGGAATTCCGTTCCGATCATGCGGTACTCGAAGCCCATCTCGCGCGGGGCATACCTCACCTCCGTACAGACGGCGCTCACGCCTGACCCCAGGTCAATTCCGGCCCAGGCACCGCCGGTCGGCGGATCGAAATAGCTGTTGGGTGAATCGTCGAAAACGCAGTATTTATCCGCGCCGCTATCGCCCCAAGAACCATCCGTGCCGATCACCGTACCCCAGAGAAAACCATCGGTGGTGACGGCGAGTTCCGCACTGTTGGCGGTCTCCCCGCTCGGGGTGTTGGCCGAGACGACATAGTAATAGGTCGTTTCCGCCGTCAGGCCGGGATCGACATAAAAGAGATTTTCCGTACCCACTTGGGCAAGGGTAGTATAGGGACCGCCACTGCTGTTCGAACGCTTCACGTTGTAGCTGTTTGCATAGGCCGAACCCGCCCAGGATAGCGTAATCTGCCGACCTCGGACATACGGCAGCAGGTTGGAGGGAGCTACACTTGAGGCGATCGGGTCGCGGCTGTGCGTCAGGGTGGTGAAACCCAAGCCGTCGAAGCCGCCGCTGGTCGAGCCGTAGTTGAAGCCGCCGCCTTCGGGACGGTTTACTTGCGCGTATTGCTCTGTGAAGGGCGCCGCCTTGCCCAGACGGTTTACATAATGATTGTAAACCAAGTCCCAGCCGGGCCGGCTGAAGCCGCGTCCGCCGTCGTGAACATCTGTCAGTACCCACCACAGCGGCGCACTTTCCATGTTTCCATGGATGTAAACGTACGTGGTGAAAGGGACGTCCTGCCAGGTGTTGTATTTGGAGATGTATTCAACACTCGAGAGGAACAGGTTGTCCTTGTAACCATAGAGATCGAGGCCCTGATTCTAGGCGATTTCGCAAATGGGCCCGGTTAACTGCGGCCCCATGAGGGTGTGGGCCTGGTCGCGTCCGCTTTCCTGCCATTGCCCCAGACCGCTCGGGTGACGGAAGGTCACCGAGTTCTCTATATTCTCGCTACCTGAACCGTCTTCGGGGATTGCGATCCCTTTCCAGTAATCCACCCCCAGGTCGTAAAGCGCCTGGTCGTCGCACAACACGCCGATCGCCATTAGGGACGCCACGTTCGATTGGGTCCAGTTCGACCAGTAGTGATCCGGATAGGTCCCGTGCTTGTAGTAGAGGAAGTATTGGTTGGTCCCGGCATATTGATCAATCATGTACTGCTGGAAGGCGGCAAAGTCAGTAGAATTCCAGCCGCTGTAATTGCGTAGCAGCTCAGCGGCGCAGGCGAACTAGTAGCCGTAGATTCCTGACCGCAGGCTGACGTTCGTGTTGCCCTGCCAACCGGTGTGCGTGGAGGCTCAGGCGTTAAAGATCTCGACCGCCTTGTCCGCAGCCCATGTGCTGCCATCGCCGTGATAGCGCAGCGCCAACTGATAGGCCCGGTGGACATCCCGAGCTAGATTCATGAAGTTGCTGCCGTGGGTCCCATCATCGACATAGACCGTTTGGACCGCTTCCGGAGTGTGATCTGTCCACTGATCCGTATTGCTCATCAGGATGTCCCAACTTCCCTTCCAGGGCTGCTCGCTCGCGGCAACCTTGGTCGCCATCCGGTCCAGGTCCGCCTGCGTAGACAGGCACCCCGAATGAGTAAACGCTCCCTGGGTAATACCGATAAACAGACTACATAATAATATTACCCCCAATAAACTGACCATATTCTTCATTTGTGTCTCCTTTCCCATAAGTTTCCATTTCCACACTTCCCTCATTGTCAAGCAATCCATCATATCACCATTTTACATCACCACCTTTCCCTTTGGATTTATATTCCTGTTTGCCAGTTACTTCCAAGTTCCGTCAGGTCCGACAAATCCACATCCTCATCGCCGTCCAGGTCGGAAGTGGCTGACGGCAGTGAGCGACACCCAGCTATGCCAAGCAAAAGGAGGAAGGTTGTTAGCAAAATTGGTGCGAACAATCGCACCCTACATTTTTTCTTCCCATTTTATAGCCGAAGCTGTGTCGGTAAATGTTGATAGAAAAAATAAAAAAAGTTACCGGTCTCCATTTATCAGTTGACAGATTTATGCGGCGTTTTTTCGAGAAATCCCCAGCTGCATATCAAGCATTCATGGTGAGAGAATAACATATTACTTGCCAGATCAAGAAAAAAGTAGTAAGGAGTAAGGATAAAAAGGGGGGAATTGAGAAGTGAAAAAACAGCATTTCTACCGTAGGCCGCGATTCGCATCGTACAGGTACACGGAGGCCCGTGAGGGCCGGAGTGAGTAAAGAAAATGCGAACCGCAGGTAGAAATGCGGATTATAATCTTGAAATCCGAAATCCTAAGCTCGAAATCCGAAACAAATTCGAATTACCGAAATACAAATGTTAAAAACGAGATTCTTCGCTGCGCTCAGAGTGACGGGGAATTTGTTTAAATAAGACGTCTGGGTCCTTGTCCCATGCTTCGCCAAGGCTTCGCAGGGCTTAGGCTACGACATGCAGGGATTCGGGATTCGGATTTGATCTGGTGGTGTAAATTGGCAACAATATTTGCCGGCGTTTTTTAGCCACCAGGGCCTATAGTAACGGTTGTGGTTCCTATGAAGCCGGCATCCTGATAAACTTCAAGAATATATACGCCCGGCTCAAACGGGCCAAGCGTAGCCGTTATCGGGTAATCGCAAATACACGGGCAGGGCACTCTGGTAAAAAAGCGTTCAATTTCGTATATCGTTATAAGGTCGTCCTCGACCGTCATTTGCACATCCAGTTCCTCCGGGCAGCAATTGGCCTGCATCATATCTTCGAAAAGGATATATTGACCTTCGACCGTAACGGTGAAACGCGTTGGTTCAACCTCAACCACCTCAGAGGAGGGAAAATCTACGGGGATACAGCCGCCTATATCGTATGCAATGCCCGGGCCGGGGCCAATCTGGCGCCACTGGCCGCCGAATATGGCAAAGTCGTTGGAATCTACGAATTGATTGCGGTCAAAGTCGCCGGGAATACACTCGCCGGTCCGGAGCCAGTAGTCGACAAAGACTTTGAGGTCGCTGGAATCAACTATCCAGTCATTGGTCATATCTGCGATACTTCTCCAATAGGGGGGCGACTTGCTTGCCTCGGCCGTGCCGCCGTAGGCTCCCATATTTCTTCGATTGCCGTTTGACTCCGGCTCATCGCCTACTGGACATCCCGGATTACCCGCATCGATACATGGACTTGTAACATCGTCTTTGCCCCAGCTTTGGCTATTGGGATCCCAGCGGCCAGCCTGCGACTTCAAATGATAGTCGCCATTTGCCTTATCCACGAAACACGGATCTTCATTAATGTTACCAAAGCCTCGCCAGCCACCTTGAATGTTGCTATATTCAACCGAAATACCACTACCAAGGTTTACAATTTGTTCGGGCAAATTATCCCAGAAAATGCAGTTTTTTAATATGCTGTAGCCATCATAAGCTGTACTCGAGGATGATACAGATGGAATCGGGAGCGGGGGGATATAGAAACCACCGCCCCTATCCTCAGCCGAGTTGCCAACGAACGTGCAATTCATCAGAATCAGATCACTGAGACCATTGAAAATCCCGCCACCCCCGGCTTTCACGCTGTTCCCAACGAATATACAGTTAATTAGCACTGAACTCGGAATATAATATTCATTGTACATTCCTCCTCCGCATTGAGATGTGTTTCCGATGAAAATACAACTCATCACACTTATACTATCCGCGTTGTAAATACCGCCACCGTGCCAACTTGAGTTATTTCCAACGAATTTACATTTGGTCAATTTTGGGCTACCCGGACCATTGCTTATACCACCACCAGACATGGCCCAATTTGCCGCGAATGTGCAATTAGTCAGCCTTGGGCTGCCCGATTCATTGCTCATACCACCACCTGTAATGGCCGAATTCACAGTGAATGTGCAATTGGTTAGTGTTGGGCTTCCTGATTCATTGTATATCCCACCACCTCTTTGATATTGTAGTTTATTGGAATTGCCGGCGGTGATTGTGAAACCATCCAGCACGGTTTTCGTATTGGTCCCGTTACTGGTAACAACATGAAAGCTGTTTTCGCTCCGGCACGGGTCGTTGAGAAGGTCACAGGGATCATTTATCTCAGCGTCATCTCCATTCAAGTCACCGCTAAGGATGCTCTCGTACTTCTCGATATCCCGGGCATTTGGATCAGGGAAACCTGCGCCCGCATAGCCGCCCTTAAAAACTACACCGCTTTTAAGCTGGAACGTAGCTGTTCGGCTGGCAGGAGGTGGAGGTGGTGGGGGAGGAGGAGGAAGATGTAGCGGTTGATAAGAGTGGACGCGGAAAGCCTCGTTAGTATCAACAACATTGCTGAGTTGGGATATTGCTTCACGATCGACGAGTGTGGCAGCATCTTGGTACGGCTTATAAATACCCTGTGCGACCAGAATTTCATCACCCGATTGGGCAATAGAAAGTGCGTCCTGCAAGTCATTGTACGCATCTATCCAACTGGTTCCGTTATTTGCACCTGAGGCGTCGTCATCAACGTAGATGATTTCTCCCTGGGTGTTCGATACTATCAACGATACTATCAAAAACATTACCAAATTTTTTACTTTCTCCTTCATTTTTTCACTCCTTGCTAAATCTTATGATAAATATATTATGACCATACAGGCAACACACCTGTACATAATGCGCGCAGGAATAGCGGGTCGAGCATTGATTGATGCAACCTGTCTCCCGAATTCCGCATTTTCTATACCTCGTTTCTTCTGCCAGCGCCATAAACAACGTGCAGCACGTTAAAAAGAAGAAACTACTAAGTTTGGAAGGCAGGTGTTGGTATGAAATTACTTAAAACTTTATGATGGCAACAATTTTATTATAATAGCTTTGTCTGCCTTCGTCTTTTGTTTTTATCTTAATTACATTCTAACACAATAACGTTCGTTTTGGCAAGGATTTTTTCATGCGTCTTCAAAATATGCTTAAATTCCCGGTTCATAAATCCCATTTTGTGCCAAAAACCGTCTTTTTCAGTCAAAAGCCCTGTAATAAGCTAAAAATCCCCTACTCTCAGTCGTCCTTCGAGAATCGAGCATAAAACCTTGAAAATCGAGGTACGAGGGCGATTTATGGTTACTTTTTAGGTCCGATTTTACATTTTTCCCTTCAAACCTTAAACCTGATTTGTCCTAATTGACCAAGTGTCCAAAGCAACAAAAACCCCTTTTACAGCATTAAGAGGCCCATTTTTCGCCTCGACTTGACTTTTTGCCTCTTCCGGCTATATATAAGTAGTTAGATGCTAACTGATATATGGAGTGTTGAAAATAGCCGAAATAAACGGTTTCAAACAAAACAGGGCGAAAAGGATTACCTTGGGACGATTATAAACTTTTCATTCATTCTTTTTGCGGAGTGAAGAATTAATTTCGAGAGCATTCATTAATGCTTGGGGCATAAACCCACTAAGGAAGGTTGGTTTACTTAAAAAGATTCGATATCGAAGGGCCGGGGGCGGCCGTATCAATTTTATGGCAGGAATATTCGACCAGACAATTGTTAATCAGGTTCAGCAGGCAAACGACATAGTTGACCTCATAAGCGAGCACGTCAGCCTAAAGAAAAAGGGCAGGGAGATGGTCGGACTCTGTCCTTTCCACGATGACCATCGCCCGAGCATGTACGTAAACTCGGCAAAGCAGATATTCAAATGTTTTGCCTGCGGGGCCGGCGGCAGCATATTCACCTTTGTCCAGATGCGCGAGAACCTCACCTTCCCCCAGACCCTCCAGAGGCTGGCGGAACGGGCCGGTATCAAGCTAAAACCACCCAAAACTCAGGGCTCAAAACCATCAACTGATGATGTCGACCCGAACGAGATTGCAAGGGTCAACACCTGGGCCGCCAAATACTTCCGGCAAAATCTAAACGACCCCGGCAAGGGCAAAAACGCCCGCGACTACCTGGCCGAAAGAAAAATAACGCCCGAAAGCATCGAGCAGTGGCAGCTTGGCCTGGCCACAGTTCAAAATGATTTACTCAGGGCCGCAAAAACCAAAAACATCCCGGCCAAATTGCTCCAGCAGGCCGGCCTCGTGGTCTCGCAGGCTCCCGCGGGCCTGGCCGATAAATTCGTAAACCGCCTGATGTTTCCTATTACCGATGTCACCGGCAGGGTAATCGGCTTCGGCGGCCGCACGCTCGATAACGCACCGGCCAAATACATAAATTCCCCCGCTACCCCGCTCTTTGACAAAAGCAACGCCCTATACGGCCTCCGGCACGCACGCCACCAGATATCAACATCAGGCACGGCCGTCGCCGTCGAAGGTTATACCGACTGCATAATGGCGCACCAGTTCGAATGCGGCAATGTCGTCGCGACACTGGGTACAAGCTTTACCACCGGTCAGGCACGAATACTCCGACGATACGCCAAAAAGGTAATCCTGCTCTTTGACAGTGACACGGCCGGCATGGAAGCCGCCAACAGGGCGCTGGAGGTCTGCGTCTCTCAGCGGCTGGATATCAAAATCGCCTGGGTTCCGAAGGGAAAAGACCCGTGTGATTTTCTTCTAAACTCCGGAAAAAAACGGTTCGAAAAACTGCTGGACAATGCCGTCGACGTCTTTCGTTTCAAGTGGGACAGATTGATGGATAGTTTCGACAGCGGCGACACACTCGTCGACCACAAAGCGGCCGTCGAAGAATTTCTACAGGCGATTGCGACTGCCGTCTGGGCGGGCAAGGTCCCCGCTATCGACAGGGGCCTGATAGTTAACCGCCTCTCAAAAATTATTGGAACAGATACAAAACAGATAAATGCCGAGCTTGCTAAAAGAATCTCAAGAGTCGCAAGGACTGCTTCCTATACAGACACAAAAGCCGCCCAAAACAAAAACGCAACCTTAAGCCCGCCCGACATGGGCCGGGGACTGTACGCTACGGCTCAGCGGGAGATACTCGAAGTATTATTAAACGAACCGAAACTTTTTGACAGCGTAAATAAGCAAATTACACCACAGGATTTTGATATACCGATATTGAGGCAGATTGCAGACATAGTTTTTGAAACACTCGGCGCCGACGCCGATACTTCACTGAAAGAGATCCTGGCAAAAGTCGAATCCGTGGAAGCCGGCGGCGCTATTGTGGAGCTGGCGCGACTCGGTGAGGAAAAAGCAAATTTCTCGACTCGCCTGACCGGCGCAATTGATGCAATGCAACGACTAAAAAGGCAAAGAAAAAAGAACCAAATTAATGCTGCCGACGACCAGGCTAAATTTCTCCGTCGGTTTTCCGAGAACACTGTAAAAGAAAATCCTCATAATGTAGGAATGACATAGTGAAATTGATAATCGTTATTGGCTGTTTAACACTGAATCATAAGCGACTGTAACGAACTAAAACGCCTGATTTAGAGTAAATAGTTAATAGAGAAACATAATTTGTAAATACTCGCAAAGGGTGCTCATTGTGGCAAAAAAAGTAAAAAAGAAAAAAACCGCCAAAAAAACTGAAAAAAATAACGGCTCTGCCAAAAAAAACTTAAAAAAAACTGAGAAAAACAATAAAACAGCCCAAAAAACTGATAATGGCTCATCGAAAAAAACCAAAACAAAAACAACCGAGCAGCACATTAAAACCCTTATTGAAAAGGGCGAAAAGCAGGGTTTTCTCACTTACGATGAGATGAACAATGCATTGCCCGAAGAGGCCGTAAGCCCGACTCGCCTCGACAGTCTGCTCGCAACCCTCGACGAGATGGGAGTCGACCTTCTTGATGAAGCTCATGCACGCAAGCAGCAGGAAGATGAGGAATTTGATGAGGAGGAACCACAGGAGCAGTTGGAGCACGACGAGGAAACTGAAGAGGAGGATCAGGTAGAAGTCGACAAACTGCTCGAAAAACAACTCCTCGAACCCGAAGCTACAAGAAGAATCGACGATCCGATCCGCATGTATCTGACCCAGATGGGCCAGATTCCTCTGCTGAACAGAAAGGCGGAAATCACCCTCGCCCGGAAGATAGAAATCGCCAGGATGGACTTCAGAAGGAAATTACTCCAGTGCGACTATTGTGCCCGAAACGCGCTCGACTTGCTCCAGCAGGTAGATCAGGGAGTGCTCTCTTTTGACCGCACAATTCGAACATCCCCGGCTGAGAACCTTGCGAAAAGTACGATAAAGAAACGTCTCGCCGCCAACTGCAGCACCATCAGTAAACTTCTGAAGATGCACGAAAACTATTTCAGGAAGACGGTCGAAAATCAGGATGGCAAGCTGGACAAAGCCACACTCAAGCGAATCCATCGAAACAGGCGTAAGATTGCCACCCTTCTTGAAGAGCTGAGCCTTCGTACCAGCCGCATCCAGCCGATGCGAAACAAACTCCACGGCATCAGCCAGAAGATGCACCAGCTCCAGCGGATTATCGACGCCGGGCCCAATATGGATTATACCGTCGAAGATATCGAGGCGGTCCGGGAGGAATTGGCCGGCCTGCAGGAATTGGTAAACGAAACCCCCAAGCAGCTCGATAAAAGGCTTCGCATGATGGACAGGGTCTTCACCCAGTATGAACAGGCAAAGCGGCTGCTCTCCAGCGCAAACCTTCGACTGGTGGTTTCCATCGCCAAGAAATACCGCAACCGCGGCCTGAGCTTTCTGGATATTATCCAGGAGGGCAATACCGGCCTGATGCGAGCGGTCGATAAGTATGAGTACCGCAGAGGATATAAATTCAGCACGTACGCGACGTGGTGGATTCGACAGGCAATTACACGCGCAATAGCCGACCACGCCCGCACGATTCGTATTCC
>JABAHP010000408.1_pt2 | contig 13938 bp, 17 predicted proteins | sample 7062081 | NCBI WGS metagenome assembly JABAHP01 (sample SAMN14534357, study PRJNA622989) | marine sediment metagenome | biome: marine biome [ENVO:00000428]; feature: marine pelagic biome [ENVO:01000023]; material: deep marine sediment [ENVO:00002113] | place: India: Gulf of Kutch | collected... | reverse complement strand
ACAGTCCACCAAGGAAAGAGGTGAACCTGAAGTCTCCTGTTTGAGTGTCGAACAGCATGCTCGAACGCGCTGTCTGCAGATCCCCGCTCAGAGGGTTACCAGCGTCCAGTACAATATCGCCGTTCGATGCTACGACTTTGAAGGCTTCGTTGCCTGGAATCGGGATCAGGGGCCCGTTGGCCTTGATTGACATGGTGTCCCCAGAAGTCAGGGACATGTTCTTTCCGGAGAAGAACGACATGTTATTGATCGAGGTCATCGAAACGCGTCCGAGACTTCGCAGGCGAAGCTTGCTTCCAGCCCGTAGCTGTATTTCTTGCTCGGTGCGGAGAGCCATGTTGCGACCGGTAAATGTCTGGTCTCGAGCGGTTATGAGTCTGTCTTCCCCGTAGAACTTGGCTTCAGAGAGTCCTTCTGTGTTGGATCTCCCGTCCGGGAAGATCTGCATGCTGTAGACGACGCTTCCTTTCCCGTCGGTGATCCGGAAGTCGGAAAGGTTTCCCTTTTGTCCTGCGCTATAGCGAACACGGAAATTCTCCTGCAGCGGATTAGACTCTGCTCCTTCGTCTGCTCCGATCTGGAATACGAGGCTGGTCTTGCCGTTGTCGTTGTCCATCACCAGAGATCCGGCCCCGGAGAACAGCTGAACTACTCGACCGATCATACGGACTAGCTCGTTCTCCTCGTGGGTCTGGATCTGGGCGAACTCCGACGACTTCATCGTGTTGATGCCTTGTCGGAGGGCGCCTACGTAGTTCCCGCTCGAGGAGGAGACGACCATGTCTCCTGGGAGCACGTCAGTCGGTCCTTTGCCGGCGAAGTTTGGCTGGGCGGGATCGGCTATCTGAACTTTCGTTGTATCAGCAGCGCCCGGCGCATGGCTCAGCGAGCTATTCACGGTGACAGGAAGGGACACAGCGGGAGCGGTGTGCAATAGAACAGCAGCGCCGGATTGAAAGTGGCACAGGAGAACATCGCCGACGTTCGGCGGGGAGGTGATGATCGGCTTACCGGGCCAAGCGCACCCCGTGAGTAGTTTCCCGCGCTCTGTGTAAACGTCGCAGGTGTGTGTCTTGGGGTGGACAGCGGTTACGGAGCAACGCTCCCAGGATCTGTTTCGCTCGTAGGTAGAGAGACCGTCTCCTTTGAGCATTCCACGAGCTGCGCTCTTCTCTTGACCGATAGGAAACAGCTCGTGGTCGCTGCTGTGGAGGCTAGTGAGTCTGCGATACTTTTGGCGCTGCCGCATAAAAGACAACTCCCGACACCGAAATGCGTTGATTCAGTGTCGGGAGATNNTGGGGCCAGTGGAGCCGTCGAGGTTCGGAACGAAGGCGTTGACGTCGTCACCGAGGCCGAGGACCTCGTTGTTGACCGACGCGAAGCTCGGACGGTCGTCGTCACCCTTAGGCACGAAGTTGGTGGCGAGGATGGGTCGAATCCGATCAGCGAGGAAGCCGATTTGCTCGAGGATCATCGCTTGGCCACTCGCAACACCCAAGCTGTACTGGGTCAGCGCCATCAGCTCGACGTAGAAAGCCCCGACAGTCAGGTGAGACTTGTCGCGGAAGAGCACCGCCATCCCGAAGGGGATGTAGTACAGCTCGGAGTCGAGGTTGACGTAGAAGTTCTCGGCTCCGGACTCGACTGCAGCTGGATCGTCGAACTTGCTGACGTCGATACCCGCCTGTACTGCGGAGGTGTACAGAACACGGAGAAGGTTCCGACCGTTCATGAAGAGTCGGCCGATGCTTCCTGAGATCTGTCCTTTTCCGCGGAGGAAGAACGTTCGTCCCGATCCGATCGCGGTGATTGGTTGGACTGGAGCGTTACCAGCGACGCTCATGTTCATGACCTGGCCGATTGGGAGGAGTTGCGTGATGAAGTCCGGACTGGAGTTCCAGCGAGCAGGCCCAGCGAGGATCAGCGTGTCATCGGGATGGGCTGCAGTGAACGCAGCGTTGTCCATCAGCCGCTCGACGTAATGATCTTGCGTCCGCCAGGTGCTCTGGTCAACTGTCACTCGGTTGACGTTTTCGTTTGCCATAATACGTCCTTCGCGGCTTGGGTTATCCTGCTATGGCTAGGGGTTGACGTTGATGGATCAGGCGAGGCCAAGGCGCTCCATGAGCGTCGGCTCTCTGACCGGCTCGTTGATGATGGAGGCGACCTTCTCGGTGCCCTGAGGATCAGCTTCGGAGTAGTGCGCAACGCACAGAACAGCGTCGGCGGCGGTTCTGAGAGCGTCGTCGTCGCTCGCGGCAGCTGTTTTCACGAAGTCCTCGGGGGCGACACCGAGTTCGTTGAGCTGACTGATGCATCCGATTCCGTAAGCCACTTTGACGAGGTCTTCCATCGTTCAGTTCTCCTAGACGATCAATCGCTGAGACCGAGTCGGTCCATGATTGTTGGTTCTGGGTCAGTTGGTTTATCGGTAATGGCGGTAGCACCTCTGTTGGCGCTATCACCGAGAAGCTCTCCGATCACGGTTGCAGCAGCACCTGAGGAGGCGGCGCCTCCTGGCGTCTCTTCGGATGGTATCGCTGCTTCTTTGATTTTGGGAGGCGGCTCTTTCAAGCTCGCTAGGGCGTGGTTGATCGCGTCGACCATTTCGTTAGAAGCGGTCTTGATGAACTCTTGGGGGTCAACGTTGGATGCTCGGAGTTGTTCTAAGCATCCCATTCCGTACGCGAGTTTGACTGAATCATGCACGCCCAAGCTCTCCTAGGTTACCCGACGATCTTCAGCTCGATCCGGTTGAGAGGTGCAGGGAAGACGACCTCGACGACGACTTCGACTTGGTCCTTTGTCCCTTCGATAGCTTCGACGCTGACTACTGTGGCGCTACGGATCGGAGCACCAATCTTCGGGAGACGCTGTCGCTTGAGGAAATCCCCAGTCGCATCCATGACGTTCTGGATGATCTCAAGGGTTTCCGGGAGCACGTTGTAGACGCCGAGGAAGTCGTCGAGGGCGTTCTTGTAGGTCTGCGCCACGAAGTGGTAGTTGCGGACCATCGAGAATTCGCCAGTCTCGAGCGAGGTCGTGTCGGTCGTGAGCTGGTGTACCGAGTAGGGTGGGCTCGTCGGGGTGTCTTGGATGAAGACGTAGTGTCCGCCGTTCGACAGTTCGTCGATCTGCGTGTTCGAGAAGTAGAAGTTGCTGTCGTGCAGCTGATCGAACCCGGTGACCGAGAGGTTGGTGAAGCCCTGTTGAGACGGAAGACCGGCGGACATCCCACCGACCGCTGCAGCCAGGTAGTAGCCAGGTTGGCGACTTTGGATCCCGGTGTTCTCGTTCTTGGTGCTGTCGAGTGTGACCTCGGCTGGCCACACCATGATGACCTGCTCGTGGTCGAGAGTCGCTGTGAGCGCGTTGAGGTTGTCGACCTGGCCGTCTTTGGTCAGGCTCCGAGCTACCCGGTAGTGCGGGATGGCCTGATTAGCGTCGAGGAGCGGATTCACGGTCAGGATGTCGTTGCCAGACGCCATGATGAGGCGGTTGTCGCTGACGACCTGTCCGACGATGCTGTCGACGGTTGTCGCAGTGTAGTCGCTGGCTCCAGCGCCAGGTACCCCGGCGCCGTCGACTGGTATCTCGACGAGATCACCGACGATTACGGCGGTGGCACCCGACAGGAATTCCGCGTTGTTGTCGAGTAGCTGACGATAGGGCTTTCGCAGGGTATGCGTGAAGGTCGTTGCTGACGAGATCAGAGTCGACTTCACGATAGCGGTGACGTCTGTCTCCTCGACGCCGGGGAAGGTTTCAGCTTCGCCCATGACGATGTAGTAGGTATCGACACCGGCAGTCGTGGTGCCGATGGAGACACCGGAGACACCAACGGTGGTTTGAGCGTTACCGCCAGCCGACGTTGAAAGTGTGACAAGGCCGTTGGCTACAGTGTTTGCTTCGATGGCGGCGATGATCGCATTAGCGGTATCGACAGTGTCATCGAAGGTTACAGTGATTGCAGTGCCGACTACGGCAACAGCGAGGCTCGAAGGACCGCCGTCGACGTAAGTGATGGTGATGAGGTCGCCAGCGACACCTGCGTTGCGAGCGGTGTAGACGATGTCCTGGATCGTGTGCTGGGATTTGACACCGTCAGTCCCACTGATCACCAGATAGCGACCATCGTCGGCGACGCTGTTGGTGATGTCGATGAGCTGCCCGACGTAGTCGGTGTTCGCGGTATTGGCGCTCGGTACGCGGACCTTGTTGTCTGATCCATCGAGATAGATCTTGCAATCATCTCCGAGGTTCTCGAGAGTCCCAGGGTTCGGACGGGCGATATAGTACCGCTTGGTAGCGTCTCCTGCTACGCCGGTAGCCGCTGCTTGGATTTGTAGACGGCGTGCGTCGATGACGGCTTGGACGTCGTGTTGGTCGTCACCGGTATTTCCGTCGATGATGTGCAGCTCATCGTCGAGCTGGACACCTGCTGAATCGAAGCCCCCGGGAGATTCGACGACGAAGATGTCGACGATGTCGCCAGATAGGATCTCTGCGGTACCGGTGTCCGAATCGCCGGAGATTTCCTGAAGCTCTGGAAGCTCGCTTTGAGCAGCGACGACTTCGCGGAAGTTTGAGATCTCGGGGTCAGCGAGAGCGATGACCGCTGTTCGGTAGGCTTGAACGATCGCGAAGTTCTTCGTCAGCGGAACCATCGCGTAGAGATCTTTCCGTGACTCGAGGGCATCGAGTGCTGCTTGGTGTGCGCTTGCTTCGTCGCTGGCGCCGTTGAGGTCGTCTCCGGTAGTCCCGTAGTAGTAGACGGGGGTCGTGGTGTTCTTGAGAGCGATGTCCATCGCTACACCGAGAGGATTCCTCTCGTCGATCCTACCGACGGCGTCCTCGATGGCAGTGCTGTTCTCGACGGAGTCGAGAGAGGCGAGGTCTTGTCGTAGGGAGCGATACTCGATGTAGGCGCTTCCGTAGTTGACGTAGAGGCCAGTCTCGTCGGTTCCGTCGCCGTCGACATCGTAGGAGATCGTGATGCCACCCTTGATGGTGATCGAGTTTCCGGAGACGACGTAGAAGGCGCTGCTGATCTCGATGTCGTCGAGAGAACGTTCGATGCGGAACTTGTAGCTTCCGTTGCCGGGTGTGGTGAGACCGGCTTCGACGATGTTCGTGAAGGTCCGCAGTTCGTAGGAATCCAGAGTTGATCCAGCCCAGCCTCCAACTTCGTAGATCGTTTTCACGACCGTGTTGGGCGAGGCTCCAGAGTCATCGGTGATGACGAGCCGATCTCCAGGACGTACACCGTCGGCAGCGAAGTCGACACTCGTGCTTTGGGTGTAGAAGAGGTTCTCGTCGGGAGAGGATCCCTTTGTCCCGTCGCTTCCCGTGTTCAATTCGACGAGAAGGTCGTCGAAGAAGACCTTGACTGAGGAGTTATCAAGTACGGCGCTGAGAGCGTTATTCGGTGGATCTGCGACGACGATGACGTCGGATCCGGGAATTGGGCGCCCGTTGGTCACTCCGTCGGAGTCGGCACTCGAGTCTCCGTACGTACCGACACCGATGTCTGTCTTGTCGGCTGGGTAGTCCTGGATGTGGTACGACGGGCCGATCAGAACCGTGTTCAGTACGGGGGTCTCGGCAGCAGCGGCTGTCGGGGTGAATTGGCGACTAACAAGAACGGCAGGTCGAACGGCAGCCATGGTTTCTCCGTCTCACACAGGTTGTCTGGTTCTACCACCGACGAAACTTCGGGTAAAGTGTAACGTGGTGAAGACCACAAGACAATGGTTTTCGATCGGGCAGGGTCATGAGAGCTGGTTGTTCATCAGCTTGGTGATGAATAGGCCGGATTCCTGCCGGAGTTTTAGTTCGCTCTGATATCGTCTCACTATCGTAGCGGCGGGCACGACGACCCACCGATGCTCTGCGTTTGTTCTGAATTCTACTTCAGTGATCCACTTCTTTTTATCAGTGTCGTATTGCCGAGTTTGCTGAACCAGCACTGGGCTAAAACGTCTGATGGTAAAGGCGCGTTCGAGGATGGAGGCGGCATCGGTGACGGTTTGGCCGACGAAATCGCCGATTGCCATGCTTTCCCCGGGCTCGCCCGCTATGCATTCGAGGGACCAGCTGGTTTCTGACTGCTGGTAGCTGTATTTGACGCCTCTCTCCAGAATCTTGGCTTGGTTTTGATCCGTGTCTCCGACAGCAGTCCTTTGGTAGGCAGTGGGGCCTTTGGCAACGACGATTCGAGGACAAAGATTACGAGCTTCCGATGCGCGATCAAACTGCGGATAGATGTGGATAGTGTCAACGTTTGGATCATTGTTGAAGCACCAAGGCATCTTGTTCATCGGCGAGAAACGTTCTCGCATGATCAACACGAGACCACCGATCATTCCGATTGGTGACTGAGGATGGATGAAGGGAATGCCTTCCGGATCGCCGATTGCCACTGGTCTACGCTGCTAGGGGCTTTAGAAAGTTGAGTACGTGGATTTGCCTTGGATCAGCAGGTATTTGATACTCGACTCCCGCTCGCCCGATCTCCGTTGCCGATTCTATGGTCTGTTTCATCAGTCGTTTCTTGAAAACACGTTCGTCAACTCGGCGTACGAGCCATCTTCGATCGTTATCAAGCTCGACGATGATATCATCAGGCTCCACAACAGGAAAGGGGGGTAGCCCAATTCGAGCTTGACGGATCTGTACGTTGCCTTCCGATTGAATGGTGAGATCGATTGGTGCAGCGAAGATCTTAGCCTGAGTGATGATGGGAGTGAAGAAACCACCAACCCAAGAGGTCCCGTAGCACGTGTCACACCGACTCTGCATCGACATGAAGGTGGTTTCGTCGGTGCAGTAGGGGCAGCGCTCACCGAAGTGCCGTCTTTTGAGAATGGCGACGTCAGTTCCGGTAAAGTGTCTCAGGGCGATCAGTGTTCGTCTCATCTTCGCGCGACGTACGAGGATGAGACGGCGCTCGAGCGCGGGTTTTTTGTAAAAGAAGCTGTGCGGCTTTACTCCGTACTGATCGATTTCTTGAGGCGTTATCCCCACGCGTTCTACGTACTCAGCGTCAACGCGGATGTTACCGGTAAGATCTATTGGCAGGCTCCACACGATGTCTTGTGTGGGGTCATTCGGTGTGTACAGCCCTACTCGGTAGGTGAGTTGTCGCGAAGTCGAGAGGAGATTGATCGACTCCCCACTTGCGCTCGTGAACTCCTCAGTCAGGAAAACGTCGGTGACGTTGTCGGCTACGGCGACGAAGTCTTCGAAGTGGTTGCTCGACCTCTCGACCTTGAATTTCAGAGCCCCAGTCGTTGGGTGTAGCCCCTCCACAGTCCATTGTAGGAACAGATGTCGCTGTCCATATGGCGTGATGTGAGAGATCCGCGGAAAGAGGCTCATTATACACTCCCGCCGAACTCGTAGCTGTGCATCGGATGGACGTCAGGTGCGTCAGCTTCTCTCCAGATCTGGTCGAGACTACGGTAGTTGTTCTCGGCTTCTCGTCCTTCCTCCGCAGCCGGGTACTGCGTTCCCCGTCTGTTTGGAGAGGCGACTCGAGAGGCTGCGTTGAGGCGATCCTTCGCAGTGAAATTGGCCTCCCCAGCTTCGCTGGCTGATTTACGCCGTAAAACAGCTGCAGCTGCTTTGTCGATTTTGTTGCCGGCTTCAAGGGACTTGGTGATTTTGGTTAGCGCCTTGGCGTTGATGCGGTGATATTTGGCGAAGTCGTGATCTTGCTTCCCANNCTTCCCAGAGTGCTCCAATGCTTTGACGACGTCTGTGATCGGCACAAAGCCGGCTGCGAGTGTGTCGCCTTCCTCGCCATACCGGTTCGTGTTGCGTTTCGTAGCTTCAGCGAAACGGTGGTAGGTCTTGTCGCCCTTGAAGTCTCTGCCGCTGGTCTCTCGTTGCTTGTCTGTCCAAGGTTGTTTTTTGACTCGGATCCCCGGAACGGCTCTAGGCCTAGTGGTTTCCCAACCGACCTCTTCGAGTGTTTCTCGTTTCGCAGCCGCGTTGATCGATTCACCGGGATCTACGCCTCCGCCTGGGAATCGGTACCCTCNNTTCCCGTCGTGGATGTAGATGTCGACGCGGCGGCGGTATTCGTTTTTTGTCTTCGCGGTACCCGCCGCGGCACTCTTAATGACAGATCGTTGGTTTCCTTGAAGCGATCGCAGCGCATGGCTTATCCCTGAAATATCGTAGCCGAATTTCGCCTCTGGGAGCTGAGTCGTCTTGAACGACGAGGGCATCGTTTTGCCTTCGTTGAGCTGACTTTCTCTGTCGAAGCCACTCCAGTCCTCATTGCCACCACGATCAGAACTAGAGTCCTGGTTGGTCGCAGGAGACTGCGTATCTATGCCGACATAGTTGGGGGTGGACTCGGGGTTGCGATTGTCGCTTACGAAGCCCACCTTCGGGATCAGAAGCTCTGAGGCACCTTTTTGAGCCGTGTACTTGGTTGGTCCGACTACCTGGTCCGGAATAGGGTACGATATCGGGTCTTGCTCTTTCTCCCGCTCGTGCTCGTCGAACGCGGTGGAGTAGGATCTGCCGTCGGTGTTGATCTCTCTGCTGGTCGGAGCTAGCGCCTCGTAGTCGAATACTTGTGGGGTCTCGGGGCCAACCTTGTCTTCGTGGAATTGCTGTAGCGCGTCGGTGCCGTAGATCTCGTTGTGGAGCTGTTGCGTGTCCTCTTCGGTGTAGAAGCTNNGAAGCTTCCGAGCTTCAGAGCACGACGGATCAGCCCGAGAGTGAGGCGCGGGTCGCTCTCCTTTAGCTCCTCTGAGCGTCGACGGAGTTGTTCAGGCAACGGGTAGAGACCCGGGATGAGACCTGGAGTACCGCCTTGCGCTCGGTATCCGTGCTCAATGTGCTCGATCGGCACCCCGGCACCGAGAGCAATGTCTCGCAGAGGCAGGGTCATCCGTGGTCTTCCTCGTACTCGTCAGGGTCTGAGTCGTCTTGCTCTATGCGGATGAGATCGTCATCGTCGTCATCGTACTCGACTTCGTCCTCGTCTTCGAGAACGGTGTCGTCATTGATCTCATTTAGTAGAGCCTGACGAAGCTGTGCTTGTTTTTCGAGAAGATCCATCAGTTGAATGGCCGGCTAAAGGAGTCGACGGCTGGATGGAACTCGACTTCAACGATACCTTTGGCGCCTACAGCGGCGTCTGTGATGACGCGGAGCTTCGACTTCGGAGGAAAATCTCGCATTACACGCACAGAAGCGTCGCCTGTTCCGCTATCGAGTTCGACGTCTAGGGATGGATCGTCGATGTTGTACGGAGTGTCCCCCTCATCTCCATCGGTGATTCTGATGCTCCAGGCAGCTCCGCTGCCTATCTTGATCTTGACCCAGCTGACAAAGACTAGGGGGCGGCTTGCTAAAGGGCTGGTGACGAAAGGATCGAATTCGAAAAGCCCTTCGCCGCCTTCGTGAGCGAAATCAGCTGTCGTATCTGCAGCGTCTGCTGTGAAGCTCGCTGTCGCGACTTCGATGGTTGAAGCGGAGATCGCGAGGATCGTGTGTGGTCCGTCGTTACCAACGGTGTTTGCGTTGGCAACAGTAACGTCTTCGCCGACGCGGTATCCTTCTTCGATCCAAGATCCTCCATCGTTTCGTACGATGGAATCGTTGCCGGCACCGCCATCTACGAAATCGAAGCCTACAGCTCCGTTCGCCGGAGTAGCGCCTAGGAGAAGATTGTAGGCGAATAGATGGCTGCGGCTATTGTAGATCGCTGGTTCTTCGACGCCGTTTACATGAGCTGTTCGTACCCCAGAAAACGTTTTCCCAACAGCGACTTCTTGTCGAAGGATGAGCCCGAGACTGTTCGCAGTGATAGGCATTCGCTGATCCTCTATGAGTTGTATCGAGTGACGTGCATGTAGCCGCTCTCGAGGGCTCCGTAACCACTCTCAGCGTTGACGCTCTTCTTGTACTCAGTAGCAGCGAGTTTCCACTCTGCGCGCAGAGATTCTTGTAGCTGCATGAAGAGCGGGAACTTGTCGTCGATCCCGATGACTTCGTTGTCATCTGTCGAGAATGTAAGCTGATTCCGTGCCTGAAGCCAAGCTTCTGAGAAAGCGAGGTATCGACACGTCCCGAGGATAAGGAGGTACTCAGGAGTCGTGTCGATCGTGAAGGTACCGACGGGCGGCATGGTGTTGAGTTCGCTGATGGCGAGGCACATGCACGCTTCGATGTCTTGCGGCGAGAACTGCACGTCATCGAGGAGGATGTTGTTCTCTGCTCGATCGCGGAGGATGATTCTGATCCGAGATTGGTAGTAGGTGAACTTATCCCCGATGATTGTGGTAGACATGTGATCGCCTCAGCGCTAGCGGATAGCTACCCAACCAAAGTATCGCACAGCCAAGTAGACATACCAAGCGCGAAATGGATTCATCCCGTCTTCGAAACAGATCTCGCGTAGGAGCCTGTCGGCGTAGAGGCGTGTCTTTCGCAGATCCTCGGGAGGGAGGTGACGATTCTGGAGGAGCTGATACAGTCCATCGTGGACTAATGATCCACGCATAAACGTATCGGTGTCGACTGTTGGACCCGATGGACCGTCCCATGCGTAACCTTCTTTTAGGATCAGCTCACCATCTTCGATTCGTACGAAGGTGTTGTAGGCGTTGTGAGGGATTCTAATCTGACGAAGATCGAGAGGATGCCGGTACTCAGCGGTAAGCTGGTATTTGTATGGGCGCAGATCTCGGTATCGAAAATCTACTCTTTCTACTCCTTCTTTTCCTTCCTCTCTTTCCATACTTTTCTTTTGAGTGTTTTGAGTTCGTCTNNTTTCCCAGGCTTGACGTCAAGCTCGGTGGTTTCAGTCCCCTTCTTCCCCCTGCGGGTGATGATGTTGATCTTCTTGCTCATTGCGCTCCCACCTCGTAGACGTCGTAGTGGATGATCACTTTGACGTCCGACGCTCCGACGCTGTTGTACTCGGCGCGCAGATACAGTCCGGTGATCACGTCGGCGTAGGTATTGGGATCTACGCAGTAGCCAGACCATCCTCCAGGTGGAACATCGACATCAACAATGTACTTCGATAGTTGAAGAACATCCTCCCCCACTGTGAGACCATAGGTGGCGAAAAGACCAAGGACGTCATCCTTGTCGACCACTGAGAGCCCGACCTCATCTCCCCAGACAGCCGTGTCTTCGATCCACGACCAGCCGCCTCGCAGCCTAACATCGACTGTCATGGCCAGATCGAAGATGGTGATCTCCCCCGCAGACGCAGTGAACTTGATGCTCTGCTTCCTGTAGCCATCAGGGCTGACAGTACGATAGTTGTAGGCGAAGACGGGATTGCCAAACTCATCGACGTTGGTAACCCCGCCTGGTCGGAAGTCAGGCATTACGTCAGCTCCTCTACGCCGTGCTTGATGAACGCTCGTAGTCCGTTGAGATCAGAAAGATCATCCGATACGACGAACTCTAACACCGTTGTATCTGTCACCACTACTGAGGCTGGATACGGTCTCAGCTCGAGCATGAATAGCTGCTCAGAATCTGAGAAAACCACGTCGTTGACGACTCTGAGTTTTCCGAATAGGTGCATGTTGCACTTGAGATTCAGCGACCACAAGACAACTGGATCTCCTGATCGATCCACCTGTCTGAGCAAAAGGCCAGTGTCAAGAGCATCGATGTTGGTGAATTTTGCTGACGTCCACCCGGTATTAGCTTCCGCCAGCACGAGCCGAATGGCCGTTATGTGATAGGCTTTGGTAGCATCTGGGGCTGCTACTTGAAAAATGTACGGACCACCACCACCACCGGAATCAACTAGCTCGATGTCGTCGAACCAGTGCTTCTGCTTCTTTTGCCCTTGCCCGTTGTACCAGAACCGGAGTTGGTCGACGAGCTGACCAGGATCGAGCCCGAAGTCTTCGAGCGGCACCGTGACTTGCTGCCACTCGTCCAGATCCCACGAGGACACATAGTCGTCGACTAGAAGTTCCGAACCGAGCCAGTCTCCGTCGTAGTACCAACGCATTCCGAGAGACGTCGGAGACTCCTTGAGCTTCGGTTGGATCCAGAACTGAAGAGCCGTATGGCTGGCTTGGAGATCGAACGCCGTCGTACTGAAGCGGCTGTTGTCGTTGTTGGTCCGTTCGCCGCTGTCGAGACCATTTGTGCCTGATCGCATTGATTCAGCGGTCTCGGTGCCATCTTGGCTATGCGTCCAGTCACCCCCCGTGTCCAGAGCCCCAGTACCGTTCCATAGGACAGTCGTAGATCCAGCTGAGCCGTCGACGTTCATCGGCTCACTGGCATCGTCGGTTCGGAGGAAGGTAGCTTGACCCAGAGTCAAAACCCTTTCTGCCACGATCAGGGAACCATCAACATTTTCTTCTTTGCTCATGTCTCCTTGGTCCCGTAGAAAGTGGCGGTCAAGTAAGAGAGGTTCCGAAGAGCAGACGTCAAATTGTCCTTGATGATGACCTTGATGAAATCGGATGATCCAGCGGTCAGTTTTTCGATACCACCAAACGCCAGACTGGCAGAAATCAGATCATCTGAGCCGTTAAACTCGGTGTAGGGGTTGTTCATCCTCATGAAATCTTCGTTGCGGAAGATCTCGAAGAGAGTAGTTGGTGACGCCGCACCATCTAGCTGTACCTGGAGTTCGATTCCGTTGGTCAGAACGCCCCCACCCTTGCCAAAGGCACCCCAATTGATGGTATCCGCAACAAAGACGATTCGAATCTCGTTGACGGTGATGTCATCGGATGGATCTGCGGTGAAGGAGAACTCGACAGGCGTAGTGCTGCCATCCACCACCATGTCTTCACTACCGCCATTCTCTAGGAAATCAATGACGGCATCGGTGGCAACTGCGGCACCCTCGATGACACTGATCTGTGAGCCTGGCTTGAGCGCTGTCTCGGTTTGTAGCCGCTTGACGTTGGCGTCCGTCGTGTCATCGATGACGGAGACTTCTTTGTTCGAACCAGCACCAGCGGTCTTACCAACGAGGAGATTCTCCCCCTGGATCCGGTAGACCGAGCCGTCGAGGACAACCCCAACGACGTTGCCAGACGCGTCGTAGAGCACCCCAGGCCACGCATCGGCAGCAGCAGCTTTGGTGCCCTGCGCTACCTTACCAATCTCATTCGTCCCAGCCTCGATCTTCGGCGAAGTGCGAAGGCGAGAAATTCCACCATCATCAACGAACTCGGCTAGATTCCCTGCTGCATCTGCGATGATCGCAACGATGTTCCCTATCGTGAACGACATCAGGACTCCACAGTTGTGATCGACTGCACGAAAGCGCCCGAATAGACGATCGTCGAGGTGAGCGTCTGTACAACGGTAACCCCATCAGAGTTGTACTGTTTACTCACCACGGTGGTTGGGAAGACGCCAGTATAGGTGATAATAATCTCGCGGATCTTCTTCGACTTTCCAGAGGTCTCCCAGGTAGTGAAGTTCGTGACGAGAACACCAGAGTAGGTGGGCTCAGAGTACGAGTCTTCGGCGACAGCGTGGACCAGGTTGTCGATGNNGGGTCAAACGTTTTTGTCTCGTCGACCATACGAAACGCACCGCCAGTGTACCTGATGGTGCGTTCGTCTTCAGGATCTCCCTCTCCTGTGCGGTCTTCTAGGAGGATCTCCTCCTCTTCGAGGCGCCCTGCACGTCTGTCTGGGGTGCCTACCATGCGTCACCGTTCGAGGATCCTTTTTGCGATGGTAGCTTTGCTTCCGCTGTTCGCCACACCTGCTTTTACAGCGAGCTTCTTGAGCCCGTCCTTGTCGTACTCGCTCATTAGCTGGCGGATCTCTTCTGGAGTGGCTTCTTTGGGTTTCCCGTTTGTCTTGGAGGGATCAACTTCTGGAGGGGGCTCGTTTTCGCTGGTCTCCTCCTCTATTAGGCGCTCCATTTGCCCCTTTTCTTGATTGATCACTACTCCGATAAGATTGA
>JABAHP010002101.1_pt6 | contig 13940 bp, 9 predicted proteins | sample 7062081 | NCBI WGS metagenome assembly JABAHP01 (sample SAMN14534357, study PRJNA622989) | marine sediment metagenome | biome: marine biome [ENVO:00000428]; feature: marine pelagic biome [ENVO:01000023]; material: deep marine sediment [ENVO:00002113] | place: India: Gulf of Kutch | collected... | reverse complement strand
GTGGCGCCCTATGCTTCTCACCTCAAATGGAGGGAAAAGACGTGAGTCCGAGGTCAAGAGGAAGTCCGTTCATATACCTGATCATTCTCATTGCCGTTGTGTTCTTGGTGTACAGTTTTTACTCGCAACGGTTCCAGGATGTCACACAGGAGCCGTTGACGGAGATCGCAGCGCAGATACGGCAAGGGAATGTCACCAGGATCCGTGTGGAAGGGGACGCGTTATTCGCCGAGCTTGGGGGCGACGAGGAGATTCGATCGCACAAGGGACCGGAATCTGACGTTATAGAGCAGTTGCGGAACCTGGGGGTTACCGCGGAGGAACTGGAGCGCGTCGAGATTGACGTGGTTCAGCCCCCTGATTGGATGACGTTGTTGAGTGCTGGTGGTTCGATCCTGTTGGTGATCGCTATGCTGGTGGGCGGTTACATGATGCTGCGCCAGTTTCAGGGTGCCAACAGTCAGGCATTGGCCTTTGGCAAGAGCCGCGCTCGGATGTACACCGGCGACCAGCCTTCGATCACCTTCGATGATGTGGCAGGGGTGGACGAGGCCAAGGAGGAGCTGCGCGAGGTGGTCGAGTTCCTCGAGGAACCGGAAAAGTTTGTCCAATTGGGTGCGCGCATCCCTAAGGGGGTGCTGTTGGTGGGGGCACCGGGCACGGGCAAGACGCTCCTGGCCAAGGCGGTCAGCGGGGAGGCAGGTGTGCCTTTCTTCTCCATCTCTGGTTCGGAGTTCGTGGAGATGTTCGTTGGCGTGGGGGCCTCCCGGGTGCGTGACTTGTTTGAGCAGGCGAAGCGACACAGCCCCTGTATCATCTTCCTGGACGAGATAGATGCCGTTGGTCGGCATCGCGGTGCGGGCCTGGGCGGCTGCCACGACGAGCGGGAGCAGACGCTGAACCAGATCCTGGTGGAGATGGATGGCTTCGACACGGACACGAACGTGATCATCATGGCGGCGACCAACCGTCCGGATATTCTGGACCCGGCGTTGCTGCGGCCCGGCCGTTTTGACCGGCGCACTGTGCTTGACCGACCAGACATCCGGGGGCGCGAGGAGATTCTGAAGATACACGTGCGGGGCAAGCCTTTGGGCGACGACGTGGACCTGAGGAAGCTGGCCCAGTCCACCCCCGGCTTTGTGGGGGCTGACATTGAGAACTTGGTCAACGAGGCAGCGATCCTGGCTGCCCGCCGCAACAAGAAGATCATCGAAATGCCTGAGTTGCAGGCGGCGGTTGAGCGGGTGATCGCCGGACCGGAGCGCAGGAGCCGCTTGATCTCCGAAGAGGAGAAACGCATCACAGCCTATCACGAGGCGGGGCACGCGCTGGTGGCCCACGTACTGCCCAAATGTGATCCAGTGCATAAGGTCTCCATTGTGGCGCGCGGAATGGCTGCTGGGTACACGATTGCGTTGCCCGAGGAGGACCGGCGGATGCTGAGCAAGGCCAAGTTTGAGGCCGACCTGTCGTTCGCGCTGGGTGGACGGGCGGCGGAGGAAATGGTGTTCGAGGATGTGACGACTGGTGCGGCCAACGATCTCGAGCGGGTGACGGAGATAGCGCGCGGTATGGTAACGCGCTACGGGATGAGCGATCAGTTGGGGCCCATGACCTTTGGTCAGAAGGAGGAGTTGGTATTCCTGGGTAAGGAGATCGGTGAACAGCGGGACTACAGCGAGGCGGTGGCCCAGGAGATAGACCAGGAGGTGCGGCGCATCGTCCACGAGGCGTATGAGCGGGCCAATGATGTCTTGACGCGCTATCGGGAACAACTGGATCGGATCGCGCAGCGGTTGATCGAGGTTGAGACGCTGGACGCAGAGGAGTTCGTCGCCTTGTTCGAGGGTGTCTCGGAGGAGGAGCCAGAAACGCCGGAGAGTTCGCCCCCCATGCCGGGTGTCGAACGCCCAGCTGCAAAGCCAGCTCCCGAACGCCGGGCGCCTACCCTGGATATGCCGCCGGCGCCGGCGCCGGCGTGATGGATGAAATTGATCGAGGCGGAGGTTGCCAGAAGGGCGGAGCCAACAGGCTCCGCCCTTTATCATATACCATATCTGTGTCGAGAGACGGCGTTACTGCTGTCGCTCAGCCAGCTTCTTCTTCTCTTCCTCGAGCAGCACGCGCCGCAGGATCTTGCCAACCATCGTCTTGGGCAGCGCGTCTCGGAATTCAACGAACTTGGGCACTTTGTAGGGGGCCAGGTTCTCCCGACAGAAAGCGATGATCTCCTCCTCGGTGGCGGTCTGGCCCTCCTTGAGGACGACGTAGACCTTGACCCGCTCGCCCTTGCCTGCCACTGGCACCCCGACGGCAGCAACTTCCAGCACCTTGGGATGTTCGTAGAGCACGTCCTCGACCTCGCGGGGATAGATATTGTATCCGCCTGCGCCCAGGATCATGTCTTTCTTGCGGTCCACGATCCTGAAATAGCCGTCCTCGTCCATGACGGCGATATCGCCGGTGTGTAGCCAGGGATCGCCGCCCTCCGCGTGCACCCGCAGGGCGTTGGCCGTCTCGGTAGGCAGTTGCCAGTAGCCCTTCATGACTTGCGGGCCACGGATGCAGAGTTCGCCTGCCTCGCCGACGCCGAGCACCTTCTCGCCGGTGTCGGTGTCCACGATCCTAACCTCGGTATCGGGCCAGGGTACGCCGATGGTGCCGACGCGGTTCTCGCCAAAGACAGGATTGGCATGGGTCACCGGTGAAGCTTCGCTGAGGCCGTAGCCCTCCACCAACCGAGCGCCGGTAAGTTCCTGGAAGCGCTGCTGCACCTCTACTGGCAGCCCAGCTGCACCACTGAGACAGGCCTTGATCGAGCTGACATCGTACTTGCTCAAATCTGGGTAGTTGTTGATAGCGACGTACATCGCCGGGACACCAGGATAGAGCGTGGGCTTGTGTTTGGTGATGCTCTTGAGCACATCCTCCAGGTCGCGCGGGTCGGGGATGAGAAGCAAGGCGGCGGCGATAAGGGTGTCCGCGTTCATGCAGGTGGTCATGGCGTAGCTGTGATACAGAGGTAGCGCGGTTATGCTCACTTCTTGGGTGTCCTCCGCGTTGAGCCAGACTTTGCATTGGTAGGCGTTGACCAGGATGTTCTTGTGGGTCAGCTGCGCGCCCTTGGAGACCCCGGTCGTGCCGCCGGTGTACATGAACACCGCTGTGTCGTCTATGTCCACCTCCACTGGGGTGGGCCTGGCTGGCGCGCCGGCCAGGACGTCCTGGAACCAGTGGGTGTTTGCATCGCCAGAGATATCGACCCGGTGGCCCATCTTCTTCTCCCTGAGCAAAGTGAACAGCAGTCGGAGCACCGGCGGGAAGTAGGTCTTGATCTTGGCGACGATGACGTGGCGCAGCTGAGTATCCGCCCGAATCTGCTTGATGATAGGGTACATCGCGCTGAGCGTGACGATGACCTCAGCGCCGGAGTCGCTGAGTTGGTGCCTCATCTCGCGGGCCGTGTAGATGGGATTACACGGCACGACGATGCCCCCGATCCGCAGGACAGCGTAGTAGGCGATGGGGAACTGGGGGCAGTTGAGCAGGTGGATGGCTACCCGGTCGCCCTTGTTGACGCCCAGCTTCTGCAACGCCGCGGCGAAACGATCCACGGCTTCGTTGTACTCGCGGAAGGTGATTTTGGCGTCTTTGAAGATGAGCGCGGTGTGGTTGGGGTGCTTACGCGCCGTTTCCTCCAGGACGGCGGGCATAGTGGTTTGCGGATAATCGATGTGCTCCGGCACATGGGGCTCGTAGAACTTGAGCCAGGGCTTCTCCACGATGGCACCTCCTTTTGTTTATGAGCGGACGGGGCCACTCCTAGACGAGGGGTGACTGGAGTGCGCCCCTGAGACTGAAGCGCAAACCTACACCACTAGTATAGTGGAATCCAGAACTTTGTCAAGAGTTTGACACCCCCTTGGCCGCTGTGATGCGCCGCACGATCTCGGCGAAGGCCACGGGGTCTCGTCCCTTGCGACTCGCTCCCAGCCCATCTAGGTCCAGCGAGCTCAACAGCCCGTCAGCATATTCTGGCGCCACGCTCCCACCGTAGATGATGCGCACTGATTGGGCTGCATCGGCGCCGTACTCCCGCCCGATCCACCGCCGGACAAAGGTGCAGCCAGCAGCGACCTGGTCAGGCGGGGCTGGCTCCTGCCGTCCAATTGACCACTCTGGTTCATAGACCACCGCCATCCGGGCGACCTGCTCCGGTTCACAGCCTGCATACAGGCGGGACAGGCGTGTACCCACCGTCTCAGCGGGATCTACCCGCTCCGCGGCGGACCCGCCGATCAGCAGAATGGGCCGCAGCCCAGCGCTGAACGCCGCCTGCATCTTGCAGTTGACGTCCACGTCAGTCTCACCGGTGCGGCGGCGGATCTCCCAGTGGCCCAGCAACACCCACTCACACCCGGCGTCGACCAGCAGCGGAGCGGAGATTTCTCCTGTGTGGGCTTGCCCCGATGCGGCGCACAAATCCTGCGCACCCAGCATGATGGGGTTGTCCTTCAGCGCCCTTGCGACTGGGTGAAGCGCGGTGTACGGCGGGCAGAGGACGATGTCGACGGCTTGCACTAGATCGTGGACGGCGGTGCGGAACGCCTGTACAAAAGCCAGGCTTTCGGGGATCGTCATCGCCATCTTCCAGTTGGCGACGGCAAGCGGTTTTCGGTTGCCCATATCACCTCCTTGTGCGCCTTTGCTCTGGGGCTCATTGCATAGCAACAGAGGAAGTATAGCACAACTCGTTCTCCGTCTCAATCTTGACTCGGGATGGATCCCCAGCAAAGCGAAGCGCTGCCCGGGGACCGTCCCCGGGCAGCGCCAACGAGAGTGAGGAAGAACCGCGAAGCAGCTAATCGCCTCTGAGGCGCCGCTGCCACTGGCTGATCGGTGTCATCGCCGCCAGTGCCATGTCCTGCAGCCGCGCCCGGGCGGCTACCTGTGTGCTCCATACGGCGTTTCGCACCCGCGTGACCGGCTGGAACAGATTCGACAGCAATGGCCAGTCCTCCACGGCGATCGGCTCCTCGGTCTCTTCCTCCGGCTGCCAGTGTAGCACCGCCGCTGCCCAGGTCAGCCCTGCGCCGAAGCCGACCAGCACCACGTGGTCACCGGAGTGCAGGCGCTCTTCCTCCAGCGCGTCGCACAGTGCGAGGGGGATCGAGGCCGCCGAAGTGTTGCCGTAGCGNNTCGATGATGCGGGCGTTGGCCTGGTGGGGGATGATCAGGTCGACGTCGTCCCAGCTCAGCCCGCTGGCCTGTACCACGTTGATCACCGAGTCGGCCATCTTGCGGGTGGCGAACTTGAAGATGCGCCGGCCGTCCATCCGCAGATACTGCTCGCGGTTGCGCAGCGTCGCCTCGCTGAAAGGCTTGGCAGTGCCATAGCCAGGCGCTATGAGGGCGTCCCAGTCGCTGCCGTCGGAGCCGAGTTCGCAACTCAGTATTCCAGTGGGTTGTTCGCTTGCCTCCACCAAGACGGCCGCCCCCCCATCTCCGAAGAGGACACAGGTGCTGCGATCTGTCCAGTCGACGGCTGGCGAGAGCGTTTCGACCCCGACCACCAGCACTTTCTCATGCAGACCGGCCTCGACGAACTGGCTGGCGGTCACCAGGCCGTAGACGAACCCGGTGCAGCCGGCGACCAGCGTGAAGGCGCCCGCGCGGTTCGCGCCCAGCCCATCCTGTACCATGCTGGAGACTGGTGGACAGAAATAGTCGGGGGTCGAGGTCGCGACGATGATGAGGTCGACTTCCTCGGGGAGAACCCCTGCCCGCTCCAAGGCCTCCTGGCAGGCCTCAATCGACATCGTGGACGTCGTTTCGCCCGGCCCGGCGATGCGCCGCTCGCGGATGCCGGTGCGCGTGACGATCCATTCGTCGGAAGTATCCACCATGCGCTCTAGATCTTGGTTGGTGAGGATGCGCTGAGGAACCGATTTGCCCCAGCCGGTGATGCGTCCATATCGCTTCATCTGGTCTCCCTCCTTGGCACGGTATTGCATTAGGTACAACAACACCGGGGAGGGATAGAAGTTACGGTGAGGGAGACGATCCTGTGGCTGGCTGGGGGCTTTCAGATTTCAGGTTCGGAGGGGTGTCATACCTCAGCGACCATGTATAGCTCGCCCTGCTCAAACCCCCGCTCCCGGTAATAGGGGCGCGTACCGACGGCGGCGATGACTGCCAGACGCCGGAAACCCTCCTGGCGGGCGATGCGTCGGGCTTCGTCGAGCAGCCGCGTACCCAACCCGGCGTGCTGGGCCCTTCCATCACGCTGGGCTCCCAGTTCCAGCGCCGGGCCGTAAACGTGCACCTCGCGGATCACGGCGCAGCCTGCCAATTCGGCGATGGGTGGCTCGATCTGAGGCAGCGATAGGCGAAGGAACCCCGCCAGATGGCCTTCCGGGGTGAGGTAACTCAGGAAGCGCTCGCGCGTGCGGTCGGTCTCGTAGTCCAGTTGCTCCAGCCTGAGCGTGTCTGCGTCTATTGCCCGGCCTCTGACCTCGCGGCAGCGCACGCAGCGGCACGCCAGCCCCTGCTGCGCCAGGTGGCGCTGCACAATCTGTCGCAGGTTGGACTTCTTCACGCCAGCCACGATGTTGGGGGCCGGGATATCGCGCATCAGGCGGTTGACGCGGCAGTAGGGCGGGATGAGCATCTTGCAGCGCGCCAGCAACGCCACCAGCGTCTCTTCATCGTAGGGCTGGTACTCTCCTCGCTGCCAGTGCTCATAGAGCTCTGTGTCCGGCAGCAGTGCCGTGGGATAGATCTTCAATTCGTCGGGCCGCAGCGCCGGGTCGTCCCACAATCGGCGGAAGTCCTCCAGATCCCCATCCGGCGTCGCGCCCAGTAGGTTGGGCATCCAGTGGACGACGATCTTGAAGCCAGCCAGCCGGAGCAGTCCCATGGCGCGGCGCGTCTCGGCGACGGTGTGGCCGCGGCGATTCAGGGCCAGGATGACGTCGTCCAGACTCTGCACGCCCAGTTGGACCTTCGTCGCGCCCAACCGGCGCAGCCGGCACACCTCCTGCGGCGTGATACGGTCTGGCCGCGTCTCGACCACGAGCCCGACGTTGCGGCGCGGGGCGCGCTCGTTGAGCTGCTGGGCCTCCTGCAGGGTGTGTGCCTCAACCCCATTCAGCGCATCCAGACAGCGACGTATGAACCACTCTTGATATTCCTCTGGGTAGCACGACCACGTCCCGCCCAGGATGAGCAATTCGACCTTGTCCACGCTGTGCCCGAGTTGGGCCATCACAGCGACACGGCTGGCCGTCTGCGCGTAGGGATCGAACTCGTGGTCAGCGGCGCGCATGGCGCCCGGCTCGTCGGGCAGGTAGCTCTTGGGCATCTGTTCGACCTGGGGGCAGAAGATGCACTCGCCGGGGCAGGGGAAGGGCTCGGTCAGTACCGTCACCGGGGCCACCCCGGAGATCGTGCGCGTGGGCTTGACCCGCAGGCGTCGCACGAGTGCAGCGTCGGGGGCTTGGCCCTCTCGCTCGCATAGTTGGGCGTAGCCGTTGAGGAGTTGGCTCTTGGAGAGGACGTTGCCGTCGGGCAGGGTGTGTCGGCGCAGGATGCGCGTCAGGTCCTTCCCTGACAGTTGGGGCACGGCCCGTATCTCCTCCAGGATGGCGACGAGCAGGGCCGCGTGCCGTTCCAGATCGAACGGCTCCCAGCGTGCCGCGTGCCAGGTTCCTTCGCGCTGCCGGTTCACCTACGTTCTCCCCAGTGTCTCGTCTCGCATACGGGGGGCTTCTCAAGTCTCCGCGTATCCAGGCCTATAGCAGGAACTGCTGGATGTGACGCTGCGAAAGCAAGAGCATCGTGCGTCGTAGCGGTGCATAGCCCCAGATCGGACCGTGAGGCTCGATGGAGAGATACCCATCGTAGCTGTGTTCGTACAGAAAGGCCATGACCTTGCCCCATTCGATATCGCCCATGCCGGCCGCAGGTTGGGATGCTAGCTCACCATGTATGTACAGGTGCTCCTTGATGTGCACATGAAAGACACGATCTCCATGGTCGCGCAGGATGGGCAGGTGCTCGTCGCCGTGATGTTTGATGTTGGCGCAGTCTAGCTTGATGCCTACCTCGGGGATGTGCTCCCACACACGTTCGTAGGCTTCGGCGCTGTCAAAGAAGCTGTTCCCGTGACCGGCGTACAGCGCGATCTTGAGCCCCGCTTTGTGTGCCCTTTCCACGAAAGGTGGAAACACCTTGACAAACTCGACAACGTTCTCCTCAAGGGAGGCGTCTGGAATCTGCCCGCCGCCGGTGATCAAGATGGTAGCGCCGAGCGACTTCGCGAATTCGATGGCTTGGTCCAGGCGATTCAAGCTTTCCTGCCGCTCGACAGGATCGGGCGAGATGTGGTTGGACCCCCAAAGCCCCAGCGCCGAAGTGCGCACACCGTGCTCATCCAGGATGCCCCGCATCCTAGCGATCGTCTCGGCGTCTACGTCCTCATCGAAGTCGCCCCAGGGCTTAGCGTGCCAGTAGTTGAACTCGATGCCGTCGAAACCGTGCTCGGCGGCGAACCTCGCGTCTTTCTCAACGCCTGGCAGGTCGTTTACACCAATGAATCCGATTCTCATCGCTATGCCTCCATGGAACTGTGACTGGTCACTGGTCGCTTCTAGCCAGGTGAAGCCGACTAGAACCGGATCTCCCTGCCCGTCTTCGCGCTTCTGAGTAGGCCCTCCATCATTTCCTGCACGATAAGGCCGTGGCGGAGAGGGGCCTCGCATTCTTTGCCGTCCAAGATACACTCGATGAAGTGATCGGCGATCCGGTCCCACACGTTGGGACCCTTGGGCAACTCGACAGTGATGTCTTGTGGTGCGCCGCTCACTGTGCGGTACAGGGTCAATGGGGCCAACTGCGCTCCCGCCTCGGTGCCGAACAGTTCGATTTGAACGGCATGGTGAGGCTGGTGGCTAGCCCAGAAGCTCTCAAGCTGAAGCCCGGCGCCGTTCTCGAAGCGGATGAAGCCTCCCGCATAGTCGTCCACGGCGAACTGGCGGTAGAACTCCTCTGGTGGGGTGGTGAAGTCCCAGTATCCCTGGCCGCGGGGGCCGAACTTGGCCCCCGCCACGCCGGATACGCTAAGTGGCCTGGGCATGCCGAGGAGCCACCACGCTGCGTCCAGCACGTGAACGCCTGTGTCACGAAAAGCGCCGCCACCTTCTTGGATGAACCCCAGGCTCCAGCTTGGAATCCCGCTGCGGCGCATGCTTCGGGCCCGGGCGTAGTACAGATCTCCAAACTCCCCTCGCTTTGCCAACTGGCCCAGGTAGCGCACCCTGTCTGAGAATCGGGTGCTCAGCGACATCATGTTGACGATGCCGGCGGCCTCGGCTGCTGCGACCAACTGCCGCGCGCCCTCTTCTGAGTCTGCCAGCGGCTTGGTGACGAGCACGTGTTTTTCGTGCTGGGTCGCTTCCAGCGCGACAGGCACGTGCCACTGATTCGGTGTGCCGACGAAGACAGCATCGATCTCCGAATCGCGGCACATCTCCTCATAGTCGGTGTAGAACTTGACTGGCTCCGGGAGTTCTGCGGCAACCTCCTCCATCCGTTCGAGGACCAGATCGCATAACGCGACCACGCGTCCCCTGGGATTATGTGCAATCCCCCGGCCGTTTGCCCTGCCAATACCCATGCCAACAATGGCCGCTCTGACTTCGTTCATATTCAAACCATCCCGCCGAAGTGATTGCGCGACGCTTTGGAGGCCCAGTTGCCTCCTGTGCCTCATCCGGCTATAATCTGTCCAATGGACGGAGAGATCATCGAGAGACTGCTGGCACTGAACCGCGAGTTCTACACTGCGTTTGCCCAGGCCTTCGCCGCCAGCCGGCCGGCGTCCGATCCGGCGCTGACCTGCATTCTACCCCATATCCCGCACCGTGCAAGGGTCCTGGACGTGGGGTGCGGCAACGGGCGCTTGGCGCTCTTGCTCGACCAGGAACGACCCAGCGCGACCTACGTGGGTGTGGACGCGGTCCCGGAGCTGGTCGAGGTGGCCTGCCTCCAGGCCGACCAGCTCAGGAATATCTCGGCGGAGTTCCACGTCGCCGACGTTGCCAAGCCCGGCTGGGGTGGGGCGCTCCCCGGTGCATCTCCTTCGATTTCGCTCGGGACAAGCTTTGACTGCGCCGTGGCGCTGGCTGTCCTGCACCACATTCCGGGCTTCGATCTGCGCGTGCAGGTATTGCGTGAGGTCGCGAGTTTGCTGGAGCCTGGCGGCCGCCTTATCCTATCTACGTGGCAGTTTCTCGACAGCCCGCGTATGCGGCGCAAGGTTGTCGACTGGGCAGAGGTGGACATCGCGGAGGAGGCGTTGGAGTCAGGCGACTACCTGCTGGACTGGAAGCGAGGAGGCCGGGGGTTGCGCTATTGCCATCTGGTGGATGAGGCCGAGGTGGAGCGACTGGCCGCGGAGAGCGGTTTCCGCGTGCGCGAAACCTTCCGCGCTGGCGGTCGCGAGGGGAATCTGAGCCTGTTCGCTGTTCTTGACAAAGCATCCTGAGACGCACCGGGTGAGGACGAGGGCCAGAGGGCGCAGCCTCTCCTTGACCAATGAATGGTGGTATTGTTGCTGTGGGCGGTTGGCGTTCTGTGGTATAATCTCTCTTACTATGACCGATGATCCGACGCGTACGGACGGTCGCCGCCCCGATGAGCTCCGCTCGGTCAGTTTGATCCTGAACTACGTGGAGTACCCCGAGGGCTCGGTGCTGATTGAGCTGGGACGCACCCGCGTGCTGTGCAACGTCAGCGTCGAGCAAGGGGTGCCGGGCTGGATGGCCGGGGGCGGTACGGGCTGGCTGACAGCCGAGTACGCGCTGCTCCCCCGGGCCACACACAGCCGTACACCCCGCGAGACCCGGGGTCTGCGGGGCCGGACGCAGGAGATCCGCCGCCTGATTGGGCGCTCGCTGCGCGCTGCGGTGGATCTCGACCTGCTGGGTGAGCGCACGCTGGTCGTGGACTGCGACGTGCTCCAGGCCGATGGCGGCACCCGCACCGCCGCCATCACTGGTGGCTACGTCGCCGTTGCCCTGGCGCTGCGTCGCATGGTCGCGAAGGGAACGCTGCTGTCCGAGGTGCTCAGGCCCCCGGTGGCCGCCGTCAGCGTGGGCGTGGTGGGCGGCGAAGTGTGGCTTGACCTGTGCTATACTGAGGACCACGATGCTGAGGTGGATCTCAACATCGTGATGACGAATGACGGTCACTTGGTCGAGGTGCAGGGCACGGCCGAAGGGCCTCCCTTCTCGCGCGAGACCCTTGACCGCATGCTGGACCTGGCGGGCCAGGGCATTGCCAGTCTCATCCGGCATCAACGCGAGGCGCTGATGTGAACGGTCCTGGCTTTACGCGCCGCCAGCGTCTCACAGTCCTGCTGCTGGTCGTGCTGATCGTCGTGGTCCTTGCCATGACGGTCGGCTTCATCGTAACGTCCATTCAGAGTTGGGAGCGCGCAACGCCTGCCACACTTCAGCCCTCTCCGTCCCAGCTTCGCACACCTGTCTCGAGCCCATCGCCAGCGCCTACTCCCCTGCCGACGCCCGAAGAGGGCATCTGGTCTCAGGTACAGGCGGCCCGCCTCTTCGATCAGATCGCCCACCAAGTGGAGACGCTGCGTGGCCTCTCGCCTCGCGCCGAGGTGCCGCTCAGTTTCCTCGACGAGCGGGAGATGGCCACGCTCCTTCGCCAGCGCTATGTCGAGCGTAGCCTGGAGGCCCAGATTCAGCCCTATATTGCCTTAGGACTGTTGCCCGATGCGTCGATCTCCATTGACCCCCGTGAGGCGGCGGGCGTGTACATCCCGGATCAGGAACAACTGTACGTCGCCATCGGTCAGCAGGAGGTCGGCGCGGATGACCAGGCGCTGTTGGGACATGCCTACGCCCACGCCCTGCAGGATCAGCACTTCGACCTGGGGGCGATGGATGCTCGCGCCACGAGCATCGACGCAGCGCTGGCCGTTCAGGCGCTGGTGGAGGGAGATGCTGCGCTTCTGACGGCGCTCTACCGCCACGAAGATCTGACGGTGGCCGACTGGCGTCATTTGGAAGGCCTTATTCTGGAGGCGGAGCAGCCAGGCTATGGGGAGGCACTGGACCGCAGCGAGGTATGGGCGCGGTTGCAGCGCTTCCCGTACCGCGAAGGCCGGCGCTTTGCGGAGGCTCTCTTCCAGGCTGGTGGATGGGAGGCTGTGAATCGTGCCTACGCCGACCCTCCCCGCTCGACCGAGCAGGTGCTTCACCCCGAGCGCTACCTGGGGGCTCCCGGGGAACGAGATGAGCCCACCCAGGTGGTCGTGCCCGAGCTGGGCGCAATCCTCGGCGAGGACTGGCGGATGCTGCTTCAGGGCACCTTGGGCGAATTCGTCGTCGGCCTATATCTCGACCTGCTTCTGCCGGAGGAGGTGTCCTGGGAGGCTGCCGACGGCTGGGACGGCGACACCTTCACCGTGTGGGACCACGAGGACGGAAGGCGGGTACTGGTCTGGCGCACCATCTGGGACAGCACCGCCGAAGCCGTCGAGTTTGAACACGCCCTCTTCGCGTTGATTCCTCAGCGATACCTGCCTGCCTGGCCCGTGGACCCGCCGAGGGGCCTGACAGGCCGGTGGTGGACGACGGACGCAGGGGCGGTGTCCGTTTCCCGTGTAGCACGGTACGTGATCTTCGCGCGTGCCCCCGACGTGAATGCGCTGGCGAATGTCATGGGGATGTTACCCTGATTCGGCTCGGCTCTGACGGGATCGGTCCGTTCATCGTTTCTCGTCATTCCTCACTGTGCTCCACCATTCTGTCCCCCTGAAACGTAACTGTAACGCAAGTGAAACCTCGGCAGCGGTGACCGCGGACTATACTGGGTACGCTGGTGGTTTGGCGTCTCACTTGGGTACAAGGAAAGGTTCGGGGGATGGCTGAACAGAGGCCGCGGGACCAACGACCCAGGCAGACAGTGCTGATCGCGGATGATGAGAGGACACTGGCTGAAGCTATCGCAGCCATGCTGGATCGAGGTGGGCTTCAGACGGTCGTGACGTATGACGGGGAGCAGGCGCTGGCGCTGGCCCGTGCGTTGCTGCCGGACCTGATCATCCTCGATGGGAAGATGCCCGTGCGGTCGGGCGTCGAGGTGTGCGCGACGCTGAAGACCGATCCCGTCACCGCCGCCATTCCCGTGATCCTCCTCACGGTGAGGAGGGATGAAAGTGACCTCATAGTGGGAGCCGCAGCGGGGGCCGACGAGTGCCTGGTCAAGCCGTTCAGCCCCACTGAACTCATCGCCCTGGTCAATGCGGCCCTCGCCGGACGGCCCATCGAGCCACGTCTACGGCGACGGGACTACTCGCGTGGGCCTGATAACCAGTTGGTCGTCTACGCCCGGGAACTGAGCGAACTGTTCGAACGGGAGCGGATCGAGCGGCAGGCGCTGGAGGAAGCCCATCGGCGGCTGGACGGGTTGGACCGGCTGAAGGCAGCGTTTCTTGGCATGATGACGCACGAGCTGCTGACCCCCTTCGCTGCCATCGGCCTGGCACTGGAGATCCTGGAGCATCAGGGCGATCGCCTGAACCCCGACCAGCGGAACGCCTTGGATGATCTGGTCACCGAGATCGCGGCTCTGCGTCGCCTGGTCAGCGGAGTGGTCAAGTTTGCCGAGTTGCTGAACAAGCGGCGCGAGCCGCAGCCAGGAAGCATTTCGCTGGATCGGCTCATCCCACAGGCTGTGCAGCCAGTGGCGGTATTGGCCCAGGCCCGGAGGGTGGACTTTCGGGTCCGTGTGCCCTCCAACCTGCCGAAGGTGTACGTCGATCCCGAACTGCTGGATGAGGCGGTTTTCCAGATGGCTCACAACGCGGTGAAGTTCAACCTGCCTGGAGGCTGGGTGCGGGTGGGAGC
>JABAHP010002404.1_pt1 | contig 13952 bp, 12 predicted proteins | sample 7062081 | NCBI WGS metagenome assembly JABAHP01 (sample SAMN14534357, study PRJNA622989) | marine sediment metagenome | biome: marine biome [ENVO:00000428]; feature: marine pelagic biome [ENVO:01000023]; material: deep marine sediment [ENVO:00002113] | place: India: Gulf of Kutch | collected... | reverse complement strand
AAAATCTATAATAATTCTATTTTAAAACTCTTTTATACCTTTAAAGATAAAAGATTTATATTTTCTGAATATGTGCAGAATAAATATTTCATAATCCTAGTTTTTAATTCACATGTGAGATTTGGAGTGGCGGAACATTATTTAACTCGAATTGTAGATTCTGTTAAAAATCTAATCTCGAGTGATTAATACAAAAAATTTCATAGATCTTTTGTTCGATTCTAAAATTTTATTTGTACCAAAGTATATCTTACTATAAATCTAATTTATGATTTATAAAAACTAAATTAAAAAACATCTAAAAATAAATTCTATCAAATAATTTTCGTTATTGTGAAAATTTATGTCAAAAACAGAAGAAGGATTAAAAGAAGCATTTGCGGGAGAGTCACAAGCCAACCGCAAATATTTAGCTTTTGCTGAACAGGCTGATAAAGAAGGGTTTCCTCAAATAGCAAAAATATTTAGAGCTGCAGCAGCTGCAGAGACAGTTCATGCACATAATCATCTTAGAGTTCTTGGAGGAATTAAATCTACAAAAGAAAATATTAAAGCCGCAGTAGAAGGTGAGCATCATGAATTCACAAAAATGTATCCTGAATTCTTAGAAGCAGCTAAAAACGAAGGGAATAAAGATGCCGAGAGAACATTCAATTATGCAAATGAAGTAGAAAAGGTTCATCATAAACTTTATAACTCTGCTCTTGAATCTATTGAAAAAGGTAAAGATTTAGAGAAAAATGATATACACATATGTCCAGTGTGTGGATATACTCACGAAGGGAAACTACCTGATAATTGTCCTGTCTGTGGAGCATCTAAAAAAGTTTTTAAAAAAATCGATTAATTTTTTTTTCTTTTCTTTTACTAAATTTTAATCTAGATTATCCAAGGAGAGTATGATTCTTTAATTTTTAATAAATAATCGTTTATAGAGAAATTCATTTCTTCTTCAGCTTTTTCAAGCGAAGATAAAGTAGCTCCATTATTATAATAATAAAGTAGTAAATCAGCTATTTGTTCGTCTCCTAAAGATATTATTGTTTGAAGTCTGGCGTTTTTACTAATTTTTTTAAAATTCTTAAATTTGAGTTTTATTGAGCTTAAATTTTTTAATCCTTTCTGTAACTTCTGATACTTCTCTACTAAAATATGAGATTTCTCCATTAAATAGTAGTTAATTTCTTTTCCATAAGGAGTATTCAGTTTTGGTATAAAAGGATTAATATTTACTCTTAAAGAACCTCTTTCAAACCCTAGATTATCAAGTGTTTTTAACATATCAATTATGTCATCTATATTTCCTTCGTTTTCCCCAGGTAAACCTATTAGAAAATAAAGTTTTACATTTCTAATTTGAGAATCCCTAATTTGATTTAAAACAGAAATAATTTTTTCGTCTGGAATTTTCTTTCCAAGTTCGAATCTTAAACTTTCAGAACCCGTCTCCGGAGCAAGTGTAATTGTTTTGATATTTGCTTTTTCAAAAATTTTAATAATATCCATATTTAAGTGTTCAATCCGGATCGAAGGTAATGTTAATCTTTTTCCATTATTAACGATATATTCACAGATCTCCTTAAATTTAGGATGTGAAGAAACGCAGGAACCTATAAAACTGATCGTATCAAAATTCGAATTTTTTATTCCATCTTCAACAGTTTTCTTAATATTCTCAAAACTCCTAATTCTGAATGGCGAATTATGAAAGGAGCTTATACAGAATTTGCATTGATAAGGGCATCCTCGGTTTATTTCTATAAAGAAATTTGCTTCAAAAATTGATTTTTCTCTGGGTGCTTTGGAAATTAGTTGAACAATAGGTGTAGGGGAGCTATCGAGATTTTTGAGAGTTGCTCTTTTAACTTTATTACTAAGTGCAGGTATATAAATCCCTTCTATTAATCTAAGATTTTCTAGAAATTCTTTATATTCAATACCTCCCTTTTTGTACCGTTGGTAGACTGTAAAAAATGATTTCAAACTCTCTTCTGCATCTCCAATAAATAGTATATCAAAGAATTTGCTTAAGGGAATAGGATTCGAGGTGACTACAGGACCACCGCCTATTATGATAGGAAATTGTGTGTCACTATCATTTGTAATATTAAACCGCTCCTGATAAGTAAGAGGAATCTCAGATTTTTCTAATATCCATAAAATATTTTTGAAATCATTCTCAAAGTGTATTGAGAACCCTAAAATATCAAATTCATTTGGCGATATCTTATTTTCAAGTGAATGTAAATTTTTCTTCGAAGAATAATCTCTGGAGGCAGGATATGTTATTTTTGTATCATCTGGTAAAAAAAAACGTTCACAAGCAATATTTTCAAAGGAATTTATAAGATAATAGAGAAGTCTAATAGAATACGACGACATTCCAAGTTTATATACATTAGGATAAACTAAACCAAAAGAAAAATCAATTTTTCGCCAATCTTTAATTATCACATTTTCAGTGCTCATACATAAAAAACTTTAAAAATTTTGTTTTAAAACTCAATTTTTTGCATTTGATTCCTTTTGTTCGTTAATCTTCTTAATTTCTTCCACAATTAAAGGTAGAATAACCCCAGTTTTATTATTGATAACAACTTCTGCTCTTTCATCTAAATCTGTAGGCTCATCGTTAACAATAATTAATTTTCCTCCTTCACTTAAAGTATATAATGGTAAATCACATATAGGCGCCACCGAGAGAGAAGAACCTGCTATTAACATGACATCAGACTTTTTTGCTAAATCAACTGACATATACTTCTCAAAATTGGGTAGCATTTCTCCAAATAAAACTACTGAGGGTTTGAGGGGTGCTCCACAATAATTACACCCTGGAGCACTTTTTTTTTCCTTTTTAAGCTTCCGCATAATTTGTTCCTTAGTATAACTTGCACGACACCCTAAGCAGGTAAATCTATTTACACTTCCATGAACTTCATATACAATAATACTTCCTGCTTGCTGGTGTAATTCATCAACATTTTGGGTAATTAAAGCTTTGACTATGTTTAGTTTTTCAAGTTCTGCTATAGCATAATGACCTGGGTTCGGTTTCGCATCGAATAAAGTAGGTGCAATCTTTTCAGCCATTTTCCAGAATTTGGAGGGATCTGCTAAGAATGATTGAAAACTTCCATAAATCTCAGGTTTATATTTTTTCCAAATACCCGACTCTGATCTAAAATCAGGAACACCAGATTCGGTAGAAACTCCAGCACCAGTTAATACAATCGCATAATTTGAATTAAAAAGTAAATCAGCAGCTTTCCTAATGCTTTCTTTCTCTTTGTGTTTTGATGTATCCATTTCTATATTATGAAGTAGTATTTAACTTTGTAATGCATTCAAATCTAATAAAATTTATACTTATAGTTTTAATCTTTATAGGGCTTAAGATTTTGTGCAATTTTTATAAAACTAAATCAAAAAAACTTAATATACCAAATAATTTTTACTATAATAAGAGATATTTAATTGATCTTCTACCTACTTAAAAGTTACCATCATGATCTCTTCTTTCAGCATTATTTTGGAGAATGATATACTTTATTGTTCAGATGAAAAGAAATACAATGCTTTTGAGATTATTTTATTTACTGAGAAACTTCTTCGTAGTATAAATCCCAGAAATACATGGCGTCTTAGAAAAATTTGTCTAAAGCATAAAAAATCGAAGAGAGAAAGAATTATTGTTGAGCATATGGTTACAAAGGCCGGGCAGAATATATTTTTCTGTAGCATTGGTAATTTTGCTGTTGGATCAACAGAAACATTCAATATGCTAAAAGATTTTGCTAAACAAGTTCAAGTTCAATATAATGATTTAGATAGACTGAAATTTTCTTCTGATGAGCCAACATTTAAGGATGTTATAAAGCTTATTACAGATTATTTAAAAGATAAGTACTTAGATCCATTGGAAGAAGAAAAAATCTACGAAAAAACTATTAACAATGGACAAAATGCGATCTTATATGCGGGAATATCTGCTCAAGGATTACCAATTGTTTCTCAACTTTTTGACATTAATCTTTTAACAAATTTGAATAGAGATATGACAATTGAAAATGTAGAATTATATAGTTCAGATTTGTCTGCCAAATTAGCGACAATTTCAATGAACACCCAAATCCGGACTAAGACAAAAATTAAAGAAATACATATCGAAGATACTGAACAAGATCAAGTAAATAATAATAAAAAAATAATCTTATTTGGAGACATTAATGGTTATTCAGTTGATTTTATCGCTACAGGGAATTTTTATAAATTAAAGGCAATTTTTAAACAATTGAAGTCTAAATTAGCTTTAGATTCTGCTTTTAGTGAAGAATTTAGAGGAGATTTAAGAGCTTTTAAACACCTTCGTCATTACCTTGATGAAGTAGTAAAAGATTTTGACCATATAAATTAAATTAATATATACTTAGATTATTTATATGAAAGCAGTAATTTTAGCCGCTGGAGAAGGGAAAAGATTAAGGCCTATAACCTCATCAAGACCTAAACCTATGATCCCCTTATTAGGTAAACCCCTTTTAGAGCATACTATTTTAGGACTTAAAAAGGCGGGAATTGATCAAATTTTACTTATAGTTGGTTACAAACAAGAAATAATTAAAAAATATTTTCAGAAAGCTTCACATCAATTAGAAGTGAATATTGAATATATAACTCAAGAAGAGTATTTAGGAACTGCTCATGCAGCAGGTTATGCGAGACGATTTTATTAAAGATGAAGATTTTCTCATGATGTATGGGGANNGCAGCAGGTTATGCTAAAGATTTTATTAAAGATGAAGATTTTCTCATGATGTATGGGGATTTATTTGTTGATCCTGAAATCTTTAAAATTATAACAGAAAAATACAGAGAGAAAAAATATGAAGGATTAATCACTTTATTAGAAGTAAGTAATCCACAAGATTATGGGATTATCAGATTAAATTCCAAAGGATTAGTCGAAGAAATAATTGAAAAGCCTGCTCCAAATCAAAATGTGGGAAACTTAGCAAATGCAGGGATATATTTATTCAAACCATTGATTTTTAATGCTATTGAAAAAACCCAAAAGTCTATTAGAAATGAATATGAATTCACTGACTCTATTCAAATATTAATAAAGGAGTTAAGTGGGAATATTGTAGGTGTTATTATAAACAATTATTTCTGGAATGATATTGGATTGCCATGGCAATTGTTTGAAGCAAATAAGTTTCTTTTAGATAGTGTTAAACCTCAAATATTTGGGGAAATTGAAGAAAATGTTAATATTCATGGTAATGTCTATATTGGTAAAGAAACTACTGTAAGATCTGGAACTTATATTCAAGGTCCATGCTATATTGGAGAAAAAAATGTAATAGGGCCAAATTCATTTATACGTCCATATACTTCGGTTGAAAACAATTGTCATATTGGAGTGTCTGAAGTAAAAAACTCTATTATTATGTCTAATTCTTCTGTTCCACATTTTAATTATGTGGGAGACTCTATTATTTGTGAAAATGTAAACCTTGGAGCAGGTACTAAAATATCGAATTTAAGGTTTGATAATAAAACTGTCAAAATGAAAATTAAAGAGGAAAATGTTGATTCTGGCAGAAGAAAACTAGGTGCAATAATTGGTCCTAATTCTCAAACAGGTATAAATGCAAGTATAATGTGTGGAAAAAAAATTGGAGAAAATTCTGTTATCGGGGCCCATACAATTATTAATGAGGATGTACCCTCAAATTCACTTTATTATCAAGACTCCACTGGAAATTTAAAAAAAAAAATAAATCCTTTTTAGATTTATATTATATTTTGTTATTATTATTGAACTGGTATTTGTTCTTGATATTCCAGTGAATCTCTTTTCCTGAATTCACGTAGTAATTTGGAAAATTTCAAAGGTTTACCCGTGTAATCAAGTTCCTTTAATGCTTGATCTTGATAAGCATTGAAGAGTTTGGTTGAAAAATTTTCCCAATCCTTACAGATTGCTAAGGTTTTTTCATCATTCCTTAGAAGGCTGTCATGAGACATTATCCTGTCAAATTCTGATGAATATTTGTCAATAATATCTGAATTAGAACCAGTTAACAAATCTCTACAAAAATCATCTGCAGGATACCAATCTTTTACTCTTGAAAAATCTCGATGAATTTGAGTGAGAAGTACATTTCTTGGTCCTTCCCATAACTCCATAATCATAGAATCTCTATGAAATCGAGGGGATGATAGAAAGTCTTCCATTATACCGTGACCTCCATAAAATGATATTGCTTTTCGTATCATAGCTGGAGCCTCATCTGCTACAACAATCTTTTGAAGCATTATTAATTCCCTTAATCTAAATCGACGTTTTCGTTCCTCAATATCTTCTATTTTTTCCAATTCTCTTATTCCACTGATAAGTTCTTCATTAAAGTGGATATATTCGGAATAAATCTTGAATGTAGCAGCAGCTGTTCTTTTAGCGAATAGTTCTAGTTCATTTATTTGATTTACCATCATTGGAAATGAAGAAATTGGTACCCCAAACGCATCCCTAAATTGTGAATATAATATCGCTTCTCTTACAACTCGTAAAGCACCTGATGACATTCCAAAAGCTACATGAAGCCTTGATAAGGAAAGAACAATTCCTACAATATCTGCTAATCCTTTTTCAAGTGGACCTACGGGGTATGCAACAGCTCCATTATATGTAATCTCTGCTGTAGGTAATTCTGCAGTTCCAAGCTTTTGTTTTAACCTATCAATAGTGTAGGAATTTCTAATTTCTTTTTCCTTATTCCCTGGTAACCACGAAGGTACTACAAATGCTGCAACTCTAGTAGAAGATGGACTATTTTTTGGTTTTGCTGTTAAAATAGCATAATCTGCTTGAGTGGCTGAACAGAAAAATTTTTGACCATATATCCTCCATACATTTGACATTCCATCTTCTCCTTCTTCTTTTTCAAACACTGCTTCAGCTAAATTTGCTGGAACATCACTTCCCCCTTGGATTTCGCTAACAAATTGAGAACCAAGTCCATATTCTCCATTATTACTATCTCTTATAGATTTCAGGATTTTTTTTGCTTCAGGACTTAATGTATCCTCATATTTTTGCATTATTTCAACAGCTCCGTGAGTGCATGCTATTGGACACATTACTCCTGATTCTCCGTTTTCATAGAGTAAAAACATTTTAACAAATCTACTCCACGCAGAATTTCGAGCAGGATCAAAAAGACCCAAACTAAAAATTTCTTTTTCGAGAATTTCAGTTTCTAAACAGCGTTCAATTCTGTCTATTCTATGATTATGAGCATCGTAATGTTTAAGTTTAGTCACTTTTATTCGATTATCTAACTCATTTGCTTTATCAGCAAGATCTCGGAACCTATATGAGACATAATCGGAAAGAGCACGGAGGTCGCTATTAGTTTTCTCATACTCCTCACTCGGGACATAATTTTTAACAAGTGCTTGAAAAAACTTATCATCTTTATAATAATTAAAATGATTTCTCACAAATAAAAAATCATCAAAAGTATATGGATTATTTCGATTTCCTTCTTGAGAAGACATAACTACCATTTGTAATAGTTAATTAGATTAAAAGAAGGTATGCAGATTATTAAAAATAACTATCTGTCTTTAAATTAATTTCAGGATCTTCTAAAATTTAGAACGGTCTTATTCTTCTTTTTCTTCTTTTTCTTCCATTTCTTCTTTCTCTTCAGGAGTGGATACCATTTCAGGAGTAGGTTGAGGTCTTGGTCTTGATTGTGATAATTTTTTTACATTTATTCTTTCAGATCTTTTAATTTCAGACTTTCTTGATCTCTTTATATCAACTTCTACAATCTCAAATTGATCATCTGGAATTTCTTTATCTTCTCCTCCTTCGGGTATGGATACAAGCTTACTCTTAACAATGACAGCATTAGATAATGGATATATCGTCTTGGCTACACGTTGAATTTGATTTTGAAATTCGCCATATATCATTCCTGCGACAAATTTTTCATGATTTAAACTTTTAGCGAACTCACTTAATATTTCTCTAATTATCTTCCGTATTAAGATTTGTTGACTACTCCTTGCTCTTTTAATTGTAGTGCATATCATAGTTAGACGAAAAACATAACCATCCTTTGTAGTTAAGTTGATAATTGATTGTATTTTTGTGCTTCCTCTGCCAATTAGAGACCTGATAAAATCATTTGTATATTGATGTCCAGTAAATATACTTTTACATTTTCTAGCTTCTTCATTTACTTCTACGATTTTAAATTTAAGTTTCAAACTGATATCAGAATATTTATGTGTAAAATCAAAAAGTAATGTCTCTAATGTTCTTCCCTCTAAAGTATCTTCCAAACCAATGACTTCGCCAATTTGTTTGAAGTCAAAGCTTTTACTAGCTTCTACATTGAACCAGTGCTTATCTTTGAATGATACTTTTTTTGTTTTTGGTTTTTTTTTCCTTGCTTTTGAACTCAATTTAAATCCTCCATTTATCTCGCTACTAAAGTTCTTATCTTTTCAGGGTCATATTTGAAGTCTGAAGCTAAAATCTTTTTCTTCTTGTAATATTTTATTAGACGATAGATTTTTGATTCGGTTCGCTGTAATCCCTTTTTTGATTCTAGGTCTTTATGATTTGTTTCGAGGTGTTTTCTAACATTCAGAGCTTTTCTAACTAAATTTGCGAGATCTTCTGGTAAAGGTGATTCAATTTCATTCTCTTTGAGAATTTGAGTTACTTTTTTCCCAGTAACTAATTTAACTAAAGGTACGCCTCGTGAATCTCTCATTATAGTACCAATCATTGATTTCGATTGTCCTCTTCTCGCTAATTTAACTACTTCACTTTCAACTTCTTCAGGTGAGGGTTCAACCCATGTAGGTTTTTCTAATCTAGCTGGGCGTGTACTCCCTGAATTTCCACGCTTTCTTGAATGCATCCGAGCCATTTTTACGTTCTTCCTTTTAGGTTGCGTTTCTTATAAGATATAATATAAAATTAATAAAGAAATATACAAAATAAACTTTTGGAATGTTTATTACATTAAACGATTCAATCTTCATTAAACTCGATTATCTAAATAAGCTTTAAGACTTTATAGTTATTATGAATATGAATCAGAAAATTATATATTTTGTAACTGGAAATATTCACAAATATAACGAAATATCCACTCTCTTCAAAAAAGAACAGTTAAATTATTTTTTAGAATATAGAAACATTAAAACTATTGAAGTACAAGCGAAAACTCTTAAAGAAGTAGCATTATATAAATTAGAGAGTATAGAAGGAGAATTAAATGGTTCATATTTCGTAGAAGATGCAGGTTTTTTTGTTGATGTCCCTCTGGATGGTTTTCCAGGAGTATACTCCTCTTATGTCATGAAGACCATAGGGAATAAAGGAATATTAAAATTGATAGATAATTTTGAGAATTCTCAAGCTCACTTTAAATCGATTATCGCACTTTATTTTGAACCCCTAGATAAGAAGTTAATATTTGAAGGAATTGTTTATGGAAAAGTCTCAAATACTGTAAGAGGTCTAGGAGGTTTCGGATTTGACCCAATTTTTCTTCCAAATAAGATTCCAGATAAGACATTTGCAGAGTTGTCAGTAGAAGAGAAGAATGAGATTTCTCATAGAGGACAAGCATGGAGTAAATTTATAAAATATTTGAAAGAGAATTCTTAAAAACTCTCTTTAATAGAAAAAAAATTTAAAATGTTTGACGGAATATATCCATTATGCTTTTCTTGTAGAAGTATTTTACTAAAATTATATACGTCCCTAGAAATGCAAAAGAAATTGATAATATAAACACCCTTAATAATGTATCCATTGGAATCGAGAATACAATTGGCATTTCTGTCATTAAGCTCATGGTAGATTGAAGTAAATATCCGGTATAGGTTCCTATAATTGTCCCTGTAACTCCTGCAGAAATTAACGTTATCATACTTTCAATTAGAAACATATTTCGGACATTTCTTGTTTTCATTCCCATAGATCGGAGTATTCCAATTTCAAATTTTCTCTCTAATATTACAGCATACATACTACTTACAAGGCCAAAGATGCTAATTATAACCGTAAACGTTAAAATTAGTTCCATAAGAAAAGACTGTCTCTCAGTCATTGATTGGAAGAAATTGATTTTAGATATTGCATCATCAATAATTATATCTTTTTCTTGATACATATTGTTAATTTCATCTTTAGTTTCTTTGATGTTTTCCTCAGTCTGATCGACTAGATTTAAAAAAATCTTGTCAATAACCATATTTGGTTCACCGGGATTTTCAACTTTCATTAATCGCATATAATTATCTAAGGATACCATTACTCCTCCGCCATTAGCTGACATTTCATTACTTCGAAAGTTAAAGAATCCAGGAATTCCACCTGAAATTCCCACAACTCGAAAAAGAGTGACATTTCCAGGTGCCAACGGGCCATTATCATAATCTTCTGGCCTATAGAAAGTTATTCTTACATATTCTCCGACCTCTTTAACACCTATATAATCTGCTATAGATTTAGCTATAATACAAGTATTATTATAAGCGAATAATTCATTGAAGGAATACTCTGCGTTACTTCCACTACTACTCCAGATTAATAAATCCTTATCGATTAAATTAACAAAATCTTCATTTATCCCTATAAATCCTGCTTCCACTACATCAAAGTCCATCATATCTCCTGCGGTTGTTTTTATTTTTGTATCATCCCCCTCTCCAAAAAACTGAAACAGTGACATCATTTGCTCTTGGGATTCACTACTAAAACCTACTTGACCTTCACTTATTTGAAATATGGTCGCCAAAGTTGCTTGAAGGTCAAAAGTATTATGAAGAGATATTGCAAGATCATCTACTCCAGGTAAATTTTTTATTTGTTCTACCATATCAAGCGTTAAAGCACTTTCTGGAGTATAGAAGTTTTCATTAACCAAAACTAAATCAGATCCATATTGAAATCTTAGGTTCAGATCCATATTATTAGATTGCATCTCGGTTACACTTGTAATAAAGAAAATAAAAGAAAAACTGATTGCAAACATAATTACTGTGCTTGTATTGCGTCTTCTATAACGTTTTAATGAGATATTTATAATGCTACTATATTTTTTAATGGCTGGTGAAATTATACCCAAAAAGATTTTTTGTATTAAAGGGATTATACCTATTGAAGCAAAAACCAAGCCAATTACGATTGCTGCTAGCAATCCAATAAACAAGGCTGATGTCAACATAAAATCACCTGTAACAAAAATATTTGGCATAAGAACAAAAACAATCATTCCAATGGTAGCTATCGCAATACCAGTAAGAAAACTTTTAACATTCATACTCCCTTCCTTTTTTATTTCCCAGCCTTCTTCTTTGGTTTGAAAGGGTGTTATTGATTTAATAATATCTAATTTTGCAGTTTTTAAAGCAGGTAATATGGCTACTGCCAGTGATACGAATGTTCCGATTGAAAATGTCATTAAAAGTGTGTCAGGTTGAATAACCCATTCAACCTCAGCAAACTCAAATTGAAATTCATATAGAGGAAATAATGTTTGAGCAATTGGTTTCATCATTGTGAATCCAAGTATCATACCAATAACTGAACCAATTAAACCTAACATCAATCCCTCAAATAAAACCATCTTAATTGCATATGCTTTCTTACTTCCAACCACCCGTACCACCCCAAATTCTCTAATTCTTTCTTCAACTGAAGTTGATAGAATACTATTAATTAATATACCCGTTATGAGAGTAGAAAGAATTGTAATAAACCAAAACATTATTGTTACGGTCATTAAAAGAAATTCACCTCCTTCAAGTTCCTCTAATTTTGGGAGACTCACAGTAAATTCATTGAGATCTAATCTTTCCTGTATGTTAGAGCCAATTTGTCGGAGTCTTCTAGTTGTTAAATCTAAATTGCTAGCATCATAAACTATTCGAGGATTGATAATAGTACCTACTATGAAATTTATTAAACCATCCCGTCGTAAAAAATCTTGAGCTTGCTGAATATTAACCAGAATTAAAGAATTTTCAAATTGCGTGAATTTTAGATTTTGCACACACACTTCAGAGATTGTTAAATTTAATTCATATGTTTGGTATTTTAAAGATATCCTATCTCCTTTACTCACATTAAGGATCTGAGCAACATTCCATAATATAACACATTCACCATTGTCCGGTTCATCCTCATAGATTTCATTAGTTTCTTCTCCTTTGTCATCCACTATTATCAGTTCTCCCATATTACCATTATTGGCTTCTTCTATAAAGTCAATACCATACAATTGAAGAGAACCACTAGTGTTTATATTTTCTGAAGTTGTCTCTACTAGCATCATAATACGCGGGAATAATTTTTGGACACCTTCAATATCCTGCAACTCATTATCAATAATATCTTCATCAAAGAAAGGATCATACGTTAAATCAGTTTGTATTGTTCTCGTGACCATAATATCTGATTTACCTGTTGATGAAGTAACATATAGAAGATAATTATAATTCACCGTATCATTTAGCATTCCTATAGTAGTTAATAAAAATAATGAAATTGCAATTCCACATACTCCAAAGATTGCTTTTGCTTTATCACGTTTAAGATCGAGCAAAGAATGTTTGATAATTTGTAGATTAAACCTTTTTTTCAGTTTGTACAAAAAATTTCTTAAATCCATTATTTTCTATTATTCTTTATTTTTTACTTATCCAATATGCTAAATTTCTTTTTTTTACTCATAAATTCTCTTGGAAATTTACCTTCTTTGGCTAATATTTCTTCAACTTCATCTTTTTCCTTTCTAATTAATCTAACTCCTTCACATTTTTTATTTTTACAATAAAAATTTTCTCCGGGTTCATCTTTCAACGACCATTTTCCGCAATTTAAACAGTTATATGCCGCATAAATTTGATCATGCTCACAAATAGGACACATTATATCAAATTTGTGTGAAATAAACCAGGATTTACATGATTTGCAGTATAACGTTAAAGATCTTTGAAGTTCTTCTTCATGTTCGATTAATTCTATTCGTTTTATGACTTGATCTTTATCAATATCTTTGAGTCTAATCTTTTCAGCTCGAGTATCTTTAATATTTTGAACCCAAATCTTACCTTTCTTCTCCGCAATAACAAAAAGTGATATTGCAACAATACCTATCGCTCCTATCAGAATAATATATGGCCCCCATAGAAACCACCATCTCCCATTATTGACTAGTACATTTATAAATGATTCTCCTTTATTCCCTTCCATATCATAAGCCACTATTCTAATTTCATAAGATCCATCATTATATTTAATTGTATTCCAATTAAATTCTAAGATACTTGTATTACTATTATAGGTAAGTTTGTTTCGATCAACACTTTTATTATTTAAAAACACATAAATTTTTGACTCATCTAATTCAATATTATCGGTAATATTTGCTTCAATTGAAATTATTGAATTCAAACTCATATCAGGCTCAGGATTTAATATTATAATATCAGGATGTACAAAATCTGTTGATTTATCATAGCCTATATATATATTAGATAGTAACCATCCATATCCCAATCCAATTATATTATCGTTTGAATGTAAAGTGAACATTATCATTATATCCTCTCCAGAATATTGAGAAATATCAAATCTTTTACTTCCAGAGAGATCTTCATCATCATATGTGAATTCTCTTAAATCAATCCATGTTTCACCAAAATCTGTTGATATCGAAATAATACACTTATCCAACTGATCCTCGGGTTGATAAAATTCATTCTGTAAAGAAATTTCATAATCAAATTCAAGATATACTTTATATTCGCTCCTTATATGCAATAGGTGTGTAATTAAATAACTATCCCAATTTATCCCATAGCCTTGTTCAAATCCTCCAAAACTTTGTCCAATTCCTCCATAT
>JABAHP010002509.1_pt2 | contig 13957 bp, 10 predicted proteins | sample 7062081 | NCBI WGS metagenome assembly JABAHP01 (sample SAMN14534357, study PRJNA622989) | marine sediment metagenome | biome: marine biome [ENVO:00000428]; feature: marine pelagic biome [ENVO:01000023]; material: deep marine sediment [ENVO:00002113] | place: India: Gulf of Kutch | collected... | reverse complement strand
GAAAGTCAACCGCAGGGCCGACTGCTGGAGGAATTCCTCGCTGTTGCTTACAAGGCGCATCCCTATGGCACGCACGTCATCGGACACATGAGCGATTTGCAGACAATGACCAGGAGAGAGGCGGAGAAATTTTTCAAAACCTACTACGGCCCGGGCAATTTGACCATTGCGATTGTCGGTGACGTAAATCCACAGCAAATCAGGACGCTGGCCGGGAAATACTTCGGCAGGATACCGGCGGCCCCGAAGGCGGAGCCCGTGGAAACAGTCGAACCCCCACAAATCGGAGAGCGCCGTGTCACGTTGGAGGATCCGGCGCAACCTTTTGTAGTGATTGGTTATCATAAGGCGGGTATTAATCATCCCGATGATGCGGTCTTCGACGCTATCACAGATATTGTTGCCATAGGCAGGACTTCACGGCTGTACAGGAGCCTGGTAAAAGAAAAGAAGATTGCATTCGTAGCTTCTGCTTTTCAGGGTCTTCCGGGAAATAAATATCCCGGCCTGTTTCTGTTTTATGCTTTGCCGGCCAGAGGACACACATATCAGGAATGCGAACAGGCAATCTATGAGGAAATCGAGAAGCTCAGGGCCGAACCTGTGACCTCCGAGGAACTGGCCAAGTCAAAGACGCGTGCGCGTGCGTCTTTGATACGACAGCTTGATTCCAATTCCGGGCTTGCCGCCCAGATTACCTTTTATGAGGTCGTCACCGGTGATTGGCGAAATTTGTTTAAACAGCTCGATAAGATTGAGCGCGTTACCGCCGAGGACGTTCAGCGTGTTGCAAAAGAATATTTCACGAAAAAGAATCGCACGGTCGGAGTCATCGAGACTGCCGGGCCTGAAAATTGATTTTAACAGGAGCGTTAAAATGACAGATAGCGGATTTTCAAGAATCAGGGTGTTTCTCTTGCTGACCGGTTTGTTATGCTGCATAGCATCAAGTTGTACACAGGAGATTGCACGGCCGTATAAAGACTTAAAATACCCGGGGCTTGGCGACATTGAAATGCCGGATGTGCAAAAAGTCACCCTGGCCAACGGCATGAGGCTGTTTCTCGTTGAGGACCACGAACTGCCGCTGATTAGCGTCTCGGCAAGGATTCGCACAGGTTCTATTTATGAGCCCTTCGAAAAGATTGGACTTGCCTCAATCACCGGCACGGTGATGCGCACCGGCGGCACCACATCCAAAACAGGCGATGAACTCGACGAGCAGCTCGAGAGGATTGCCGCGTCAGTGGAAACCGGCATAGGTCTAAATTCCGGTTCGGCCTCTATGTCGGTCCTTAAAGAAGATGTCGACACCGGGCTGGCCATTCTCGCCGACGTCCTCATGAACCCGGCCTTTAGTGAGGACAAAATCATGCTCGCAAAAATACAGCGCCGCAGCGCGATTGCCCGACGCAACGACAATGTCGGCGCAATCGCCTCACGTGAGTTCGACAAGCTTATTTATGGACCGGATAGCGTCTACGCCCGGCATACCGAGTACGCTACAATCGAGAGCATCACCCGGGATGACCTTATTGCTTTCCATGAAAAGTTCTATAAACCCAACAACGTGATGCTCGGCGTTTTGGGCGATTTTGATACGAAGCAAATGATTAAGAAAATTGAAAAAGCCTTTGAAAAATGGCAAAAGGCTGATGTCCAATTCCCAAAGGCGCCTGAGGTTAAATATGAATACCGCCCGACGGTCAACGTGGTACGCAAGGACGACATCAATCAATCGAATATCTATATGGGACACATCGGCGGCCTCATGAACGACCCGGACTATTTCGCACTGGTTGTTATGAACAGGATTCTCGGTGGCGGCTTCACGGGCCGTTTGTTCAAGAACATCCGCTCGCGCGAGGGTCTCGCCTATTCTGTCTTCGGCCTGTATTCATCCAACTACGATTTCCCCGGCGTCTTTTATGTCGGGTGTCAGACAAAATCCCAATCCACCGTTTACGCCATCCGTGCCATGACCGAAGAAGTAAAGAAAATGACAGAAAGCGAAGTAACCGATGAGGAGCTGGCCCTGGCCAAGGAAAGCTACCTGAACTCTTTTGTCTTCAACTTCGATACGAAAGGTGAAATTGTCGCCCGGCTGATGGTCTACGAGTACTACGGATACCCCGAGGACTTCCTGATGAAAGCCAAGGCCAACATCGAAAAGGTCACAAAAGCCGATGTCCTCCACGTTGCCCGAAAGCACTTAAAGCCTGATAAGATGCAAATCCTCGCAGTAGGCCGCCCACAGGATTTTGATGAGCCTCTCTCGGTCTTCGGTACCGTCAATGAAATCGACATCACCATCCCCCAGCCCCCTCCGCCAAAACAATAGCGATGTTTTCCTGTCTAAAAGTTATCGCAGTAGCGATAGGCTTCGATGACGGCTTGTTCGCCTTCTTTGCCTCTCTTACTGTTGCCGTGCTCCATTCCGAGAACGCCTTTGTAACCTTTATCGTGGATATGTTTGAAGATATTTTTATAGTTTATCTCACCGGTCGTCGGCTCCTTTCGTCCGGGATTGTCGCCAATCTGGAAATAGCCGATTTCGTCCCATGCCTTGTCCATATTTGGAATAAGATTGCCCTCTGAGATTTGTTGATGGTATAGGTCATCAAGAATCTTTACACTCGGGCTACCGACGCCTTTGCAGATTAGATAACCCTGCGGAATTGTCGTTAGAAACAGCCCGGGATGGTTGGCCCACCAGTTTAGCGGCTCCAAAACCAAAACCAACCCTGCCGGCTCGCAAACTTCGGCGCACACTTTCAGATTTTCAATACAGTTGGCCATCTGGTAATCGCGTTCCAGCTTAAGGCTGATATTACCCGGGACAAAGGTCGACCACCTGGCATTGACGCGGTTGGCCACCTCGACGGCCTTTTTCATCTGCGCGCGAAGCCGTCCATGCAAATCCTTCGACGTGCTTGTCGTAAATTCACTTCTATCAAAACCGCCCGATGAAACAAAAACGCCCATCGTCATATCAAGTTTTTTCATCGTTTTTGCTATTTCGTTCTGCAGTTCAACGGATTTTCTCATCATGCCGTTGTCTTCCCATGCCGTAAAACCCACGTCGGCGGCAAACTTCAACTGGTCGATTGGATTGTTACCGGCACTGTTTTTGAACATCCCGAAATGCGGTGCATATTTCATACGAAATTTGGCCCGGTTGGATTTGGCCCCCTGTGCGATTCTGTTTTGCGCCCCCAATGCTACTGCCGCCCCCGCCGCTACGCCTGCTGTCATAAAATCTCTGCGGTCCATTATCTGTCCTCCAAATAAGATTGTTGTTCAATTGTATTGTTGATTTTGTGTTCCTGGCTGTCAATATACTATTATATTGTTCAAAAAGCCACAGTGTATTTATCACTATTGGCTTGTAAAAGAGCAGCAAATATGTTAATTTACCAAATGAATCATCATTTTAGAGAAAGGAAATTGAGATGAGGCGATACGCAAAAAACAAAGTCTTATGCCGGATTCTTTTGTCATTGGCTATATTGATGTGCACTACAACTCGGCAGGTTCACGGTGCGGCCGAACAACACTTTGGTAACAGGCCCTTAAACTGGAGAAATTATCAACAATGGAAGAGCATTATGCCGGTCATTAACCACGAAAACCGGGTTTATCATACGTGGGTCAATGGCAATGAACACTTTTACTATCGCGGCGGCACAAAGGAACTGAATGATATCCTGCAAAAGTTCGCAGCCCTCAGTGTTGATGTCCGGGAGGTCGTTCTCCGGCCCGGCCCCAAAAAAGTGATGACATTCAATAAAGAATATCAAATTGCTTACAACTGCTTGTTGCATATCCAGGGGGGCATTTCGAGACATGAAGAAGAAGGAACCAATGTTTTTGATAAATACCCGGCGATGACGGTTTTTATTGATGATGATAATATTACTCTGGAGCGGATTAAGATACCCGCAGGTGTTACCCTTATTGAATTGGCCGACTTGAGGGCCCGATATTTGAAAGGCCTTAAAAGTAAAGATAAAAGTGTTCGCGGCTACGCTGCTTTCTTTCTGGCAGGAGTAGATGTCTATCACGATTCTAATGTTTTTGCCATTGGCAAACTTCTTGAGGACGAGGATATTTGGGTTCGCCTCATGGCAGCGAACTCTTTGTCGAGATTTGGACGCAAAGCCGCTCCTGCCCTGACCGTTCTAAAGGAGGGTCTGAAGGACAGTAATGAAAGAATAAGAAACCGTTTCCAGGAAACCATCGATAAAATAGAAGCCGCAAAGGATATGACAGAAGCCGAACAAAAGCACAATCGGATCCTTAAAAAGATATCTCAATTCCTAAAAGGCCATTATAAGGAGAAGTCCGAATCGAATACCGAGCTTAAAGAAAAGAGTACACAGAAAGAAGTGGATAAAAAGAAGCGCGAGCCCATATATGATCCCGATGTCGATGCCGCAGCCCAAATTCGTGCTGCGATTGCAAAGGCCATAAAGGACAATAAACATATCCTGATTGTATATGGCGGAAACTGGTGCAGCTGGTGCTACAGGCTACACGATTGTTTTAACCAGAACACTGACATCAAAAAACTCCTGAGATATGAATATGAGTTGGTTATGGTTGACATCAACACAAATGAAAACCTTCCAAAACGCTTTAATGCAAGACCGGTTGGCTATCCTTATCTGACTGTTCTCGACGCAGAAGGCAAAGTTCTTGTCAACCAAAGAACCGGCCCTTTTGAAGAGGGAAAAGCTCATGACCCGAAGAAAGTCCATGCATTTCTAAACGAATGGAAGCCAAAACCTTTGAATGCGGAAGGAGTGTATAGGCAGGCCCTGGCCCTGGCGAAAAAGAAAAACAAGCTGGTCTTTTTGCATCTTGGTGCGCCCTGGTGCGGCTGGTGTCACCGCCTCGAGGCCTTTCTTGCCGAACCTGAGGTCGCAAGAATTATGGCTCAGGATTACATCCAGTTAAAGATCGACCTCGACCGAATGACCGGTGCGAAGGCAATTGATAAGCGCATCCGCAAACAAGGTGGCGGTATCCCCTGGCACGCCATTCTTGACGCTGAAGGAAAAGTTTTAATTACATCTGACGGCCCCAAAGGCAACATAGGCTATCCTGTCAAACCGGCCGAAATTGCTCATTTCATTCGAATGATAAAAGAAACCTCTCGCAACATTACTCCAGACCAAATATCAACAATACAAAAAACCTTGAGACAACAACAGAAGAAGTGAAATATTTTTTTGACCTGATAGACAATCTTTTATTTCAAACCGCCTTTACAACAATATATAGCGTGCTTTAGTTTATATAGTCAAGAACATCGTCTTTACGAATATATCCCGTGGGGATTGGGCCGGTCTTTTGCCTGTAATTTGAAGGAATTGCATAATCTTTTAAGTTGATAGAACCATCATTGTTAAGAGCGGAAGGAGCAGTAGTAAAGCACCAGACATCGCCCTTGTAATAATCAGGGGGGAAACAGAACACTGGACATCGACCGGAAACTTCATCAACCCGCCAGTAGTACGTGGTGTTATCTAAGAGGCCGGTCACAAATATGTTCGGTTCCTCCACAGTGTCCACAAATTCCGGCGGCAGATTGAAGATATCGAAACGGGCATTGTTCACATCTTCCCAACTGGTACCCATGTAAATATCGTGATCTTCAACACCGTAACCCGGCTGCCAGGAAAGAAGGACATCCGTTCCTACAAGTGTGGCCTCATTAGGCGTGTTCGGTGATGTGGCCTTGAAGTCCAGAATAGTAAACTCCCAGATATCACCGGCGAAGGTATTGCCAAGGGCATCGGTCTCATCGACAGTCCAGTAGTACTTTTGGCCTCGAACAAGAGAATCTATAGCCGGGGGAACCTCGCTGTGACCCGCAAAAAACACGTATTCCCACCCCGGTATATGTGCGTAAGGCGGTGAGCCGAGGTTCGCGTCCGGGTGACGGGACGCTACCTTGCTGTAATCTTCGTTGAAGTAGCCCTTGTGCCCGACCGCGGTTGGGCCCGGAATGAAAACAAGCATGGTCCATACGAAATCATCATATGGCACTGTGTTACCGTCAATAACAGTTCCATCAACGGGGAAGTCCGGCATGGCCTCTCCGAAGTTGCAGGAAGGGTCATAAGGATTAGCACAATCAAGCCAGTATTGCACAAAAACTGCCAGGTCATTTATATCCGTACCGCCGGGAACATCCCAGCCGGCAGCGATAATTGACAAATCACCGAAGTCTACGTAACAATCTCCATTCCAGTCGCCTAAAACGTTAGAAGTGCAGCAATATATGCTAAAGGGATCGTCACTTGTATCACGAATGTACGGGTAACTGGAGATTCGAACCAGGCATTGATTGGAAAAAATTGATGGTACCAGCCAATCATAGGTGCATGTATTAGAGACAGGATTGGAATCTATCGGAATCCAGTTGTTTCCATTGTCGATGGAATAATCTAATAGATAACTACCGCCGCAGCCCGCACTTCTGGAGTCCTCCCATCTGATTGTATATATAGAGCCTCCGAGCAAACGTTCTTTGCCGTTAGGATTTAGTATAGTTAGCATTGGTGTGCCATCGATATGAATATTGATGTAGAAAGGGCCGTATGGGGGGGGAATCTGGTTGCTGTAGAACAGCCAGTCTCCTTCGGAAAGCGGACCGAACCAACCGTTGAGACCACAAACAGGAGCCCAATACATCAGGCACACGGTTGGTGCCGGTGGTTGAAACCATAGTTCGATGGTTCTTTGGTTCGGGTCAATAGTAATTGTCGGAGTACCGCCCAAACCAGATAGGGCAAAACAATCGTTCGAAAATACTCCTGTAGGACCGGAAAAAGGGATGCTTCCCGGATAGGGAAAGGGAGGGAAATGTAATGGATAAATGCTCCAGTCCCACGAGGTTGGGATATTATCACCTCCGACCCAGTCCAATTGCCAATAGGCGGAATGCACAGTTGTGGCTGCTGTTATCACGATAATACTTACGAGAATTGATGGCCTTTTCATTTGTTTTCCCTCACAAAAAATAAAAAGACGATACAATGCAAATATTTCCGCTGGTGCTTCTTATTATTATATATTTTTATGACCGAGGGTCAAATGATTTTTGCAGTTTTCTTCACTTTTCGTCCGTAGAATCGTCGATCTCGAACAGCCTTTTTTCAAATATCCACCGCTGGTTTAGCAGTAGAGGCTTTCTGATGAGCAGGAAAAGGCCTGTTCCCCCGAACTTTTGACTTGATAAGTGTGTAATTGTGCCATGTCGCAGGAATACAGAAAAACCATCTCTTTAGAAGCTTTTAATGTTTTTTTCTCCCATCACTGTGCCCGTACCGGGCAGAGAAAAGTGCACTGGATATCAAATTTACCGAGGAAGCCAGGCTGTCAGATTTAAGCCGCCTTTACAGCCGGATATAGCGTGTTTAAGTTCACGTTGACACAATTGTTTTTCGTGGTCACACTCCCCGCCGGTATAGAAACTCTCCAGCACTGGCAAGGCTCTCTTGTCTCCGATTTGACCGAGTGCCCAGACCGCGCGGTTTCTCTTTTTGAGACTGTGGTTTTCAGAGCTTGCGTATGCAATCAACGCTTCCACCCTGTCGCCGGGGTATTCCTTCGTGGCCTCCGCGCTCATCTGTTTTACTGCCGACCTGATACCAAAGCTAATTCCCACGAACAGCACAAGAACGCATAATCCCCCATAAACGAGGACTTTCTTCCAGCCGGCAAACCTCCTTTTTTGCTTCAATTCGATAAGTTGTTCCATTGTTCGCCTCCTTTCAAAAAGCTGATAGAATTATATCCTATTACACTTGTAAGTCAAGCAAAATAGCTGAAAGACCTTACCGTCATTTTGCCGGCCGACTGGTTGGTAGCCTAAAGCCCGGAGGGCCTGGAGAGGGATTTTTAAATCTTTTCAAACTGGTAACGAAAAAATCTGGTATTTTGGCCTTTAACAAGGTTTTTCAGATTCTTTTCAGAATTTCTGTCACCTTTTTTTATTTCTGGTTCCTGTTTTATAGAGTGCGTAATATATATAACTGTTGTAAGGAATGTGGCTTATGTCAAAAAAAATACCTGATGAGATTGAAAATCTAAAAGCAAGTGCCAAAGGTGATATAACTGCCTTTGAAACAATCGTCGATAAGTATCAGTCTTTTATCTGTGCCATAACCTTTAGTGCCACGGGTGATGTTGAAAAGAGTGAAGAACTGGCACAGGAAGCGTTTATCAGTGCATGGAAGGATTTGTCGCAACTTCAGGACCTGACTAAATTCCGAAGCTGGATCGGCAGTATCGCCAGAAACATAATTAAAAACTCATTTAGAAGCCAAAAGCGGGATCTCATAAGGAAATCTGCTTCGATGGATGAGATTGAAGATGTGGGAATCAAAGATTCCGGTCCTGTAGAAACGGCGATAACCAAAGAAAGACAGGTGGTTGTCCGGCAGGCACTACAACAAATTCCCGCAAAATATCGTGAGCCGCTTGTACTTTTCTATCGACAACAGCAATCAGTAAAGGAGGTTGCAGAGCAACTTGAATTATCCGAAGGCGCGGTAAGACAGCGTCTTTCGCGGGGGCGCAAGCTGCTTAGAGAACAAGTCGCTGCGATGGTCGAGTCCACTATCAGCAGTACGGGGCCAAAGAAGGCCTTTACTACCGCTGTCATTGTATCTATTACCGGGATGGTTGTAAAAGGTTCCGCGGTTGGGGCTGCCGGCATCGCGGCCGTATCACAAACACCAACTACCGCAGGCCTCACAACCGTAATGAGTGGAATAACGGCCAAAATAATTGCAGCGGCAGCGGTGGCAGCCATTGGTGTTGGAGCAGTAGTTGCTTACAGGCATATGACTAAACCCGGGCAGGGATCTGATTTATCGAATGCGCCAATAATAGTCAGAGAGCAGCGAGAAAGCCAAAACGGACCTGTTGAAAAAGAAACTCAGCAGCCCGGCGATGAAAAAATCGTTATACCGGCTGTTGATAAAACCATCGGCAATTCGAAAATTGAAACATCTATAGTTGTTCCGCCCCGCCCTGTTCTTGAAAAGAAAGATGAATTTGCATTTGTCCCAAGAGGCGTACTGAGCGGCATTATCACAGATGCTGAAACTAACGAGCCGGTTACCGGCGCCAAAGTGTACGCCGTACACGTAAAAGGGGGGAGAATCCACGAATCTGAAACTGACCCGAATGGCTTTTATTGCTTTAAAAAAATCCGGCGGGATGGTGACTATAATATTCGAATCCTTCAAAAAGAATATGTAGGGATTCATTACCACGATAAAGTCAATATTCATTTGGAAAAGGAAAGACAGGCCGTTAAAGATTTCAAACTGCAAAGAGCGTGCATGATAGAGATAAGCGTTGTAAATGAGGAAGGTGAGCCGCTTGCAGGAACGTATTTTATAAATACGTTACTTGCTGACGAGAAAAAGAGAGAAATTGGAGACTCTATGCATCCTGAAAAAACGGATGCTAATGGATTAATTCTTCTTGGAGGATTCAAGCCGGCAGATACGCCATATCTAATTGTGGCAAGGCATATAGTCAGGGGAAAATTAATTCAAAAAAATGGGAGAAGATACTATAGCACATATCGAGACTATGCACCCGGCAGGCTTGAAATAATACTTAACGACCCCAATATTATTGAGTTCAGGGAAATTGTTCTGGAAAAAGGAATTTCAATTGCAGGATATGCTGAATATCTGGATGGAGTCCCGGCAGCAGACTTAAGAATATCTGCTCATCCCGAATGGTGGCATAGCCACAGTTTACCTCGAGATTATGCAGTTGATGCCAACGGATATTTTACCCTGGAACATATACTGCCGGGATGATTTAATCTCCGTGCTTCTATTCCACTTTCAGATGATTCATCGAGATCAATTTCCTTGAGCGATAGGGAACTTCCATTGGAAGAAGGTCAACTCTTAGAGCTCAAAATTCCTGAAAAATCGCCTCAGTCTTTGGTCTCGATAAGCGGAACCATAAACTGGGTGAGTGAGAATAAGCCGAGCCATGTATATATTGATGCTGGTTCGCCACAAGGCTTGCGAAGGTTCACGAGCCTTGCCAGAAATTCTAAAGGTGAACTTGAGGATAATTTTGTTATCGAGCGATTAGAGCCGGGTATTTATACATTGAGATTTAGTGGGAGCAATATTGAGGATACAACCGTCAGAAATGTCAGAGCACCCGGTGAAGGGCTTGTCGTTGATATTTCCACAAAACGCCAAACTAAGCTAAGGGGCAAAGTAGTATCCAAAGAGACTGGCGAGCCTGTGACAGGATTTGAGGTTGGATTTGGAAGGGATTGGATACGGTTTAACCATCCTGAAGGAGAATTTGAACTTGCATCGATGGGCACCGAATGCCGGAGTGTGTATGTTCGTGCTGATGGATTTACTATGAAGCGGAGCAAAGAAATATGTCCTGATGCGAACGAGCCGGTCGTGATTGAGCTTGGTAAAGGTGGTGCTATCCGGGGAATAGTTGTCGATGAAAACCGAAAACCGATTCAGGACGCAAAAATCAGCTATCGGTACAAACGAAGCCGGAATGAAAAGCCTGATGAAAAATATATAACAGTTACCGGTGCCAACGGTGTATTTGTAATCGAAGGTGTCCCTAAAGATACTACCAGTCAGTGGTTTGTGATTACACACCCCAACTATGCGCCTGAGCTAAAACTGATTGAGGTAGAGGATGATTATACAACTGATGTGGAAATTGTGCTCAAAGAAGGCGGCACAATCGAAGGGTACGTGTACGATTCGCAGGGCCGGCCTATCGGCGATACGACGCTTTATTTTTTGGATGAGAGCCAATACAGCTATTGGAAAGAAAACAGGGCAAGGCTGGGCTCTGCAACGACAGATCCTAATGGTTACTATCAGATAACGCGTATGCCGGAAATACTTTGCTTCGGATTCAGACATGAACCTGATAACCAGCTTGGTGTAGTGCGCACGGCGGTTTTACCCGCCAATGGCAAGACTACACGTCTTGATGTTGGTGGCCGATGGTATGCCACAGGTCGTCTTTTAGAGGATGGCAAGCCAGTGACCAATACCAAAGTGATGGTTACAGGGAACACTGCCGGGTATGAGACGGCATTTACGGCTTATGCGATAACCGATTCTGACGGCGTATTCACTTTTTGGGGAATACCTTCAGGACTCCGGTTTATGTATTGGTCAATTCCAGGAATTCGAGGCTGGGGGCAATGGGTGGAAATAGGCCGTTTTGATTTTGAATCGGGAGTTGATTTGAATCTGGGCGATTTTGATGTGGGTCTTTCAGAAGTCACCGTTGAAATAGTTGCTGAAAATCCGACTGAGCAATTAGATCAGTTGGAGGTGTTTATACAACGTTACAACTGGAAGCAGTTTTGGGGTACGAAGGCGGGGCAAATACTGCCTCGTCAAGATGTTAATGAGCCATACACTTTTTCAAACCTGACTCCCGGAAATTACGAAATAATAGCAACTCGGCAAAATTATCCGACAATTCGCAAGGTTTTTGAAATCGAGCAGGGGCAAAAGATTCACAGAATCGACTTGTGGATTCCTGCTGGTTCGGCATCCTTATCAGGAAAGATTATTCCCCATGATCCCAATATACCTCAATCGTTGTTGTTAAGAAGTGTAGACCAGACGATAACGATGGATATCCGGCCGGCCGCTGATGGAAGTTATAAGATTGCCAATTTACCATTTGGTGATTACATCATTGGCAAAACCGCGGTAGCTTTAAGCAGACAATCAACGCTAAAAGAAGTCAGCTTAGGCGCCGGCGAACATAAAAACCTTGATATAGAAATTGGCGATATTCAAAAAGGTAACGATGGTTATTTGGTTGTTTTGGTTGTTACAGAGGATGGCTTGCCTTTGGCGGGTACGGACGTTTGGCTTCAAAGAGTGGATGAAACAGTTTTTCCACACTTTGAGGGTGATAAGAGCAAATCATTGAAAGGTGAGCCGGGCGAATGGATTCTTAATGCCCGGTATCCGGGATATAAATCGGTTCGTCAGAAGGTTATTATGAAATCTAAAAAAGAATATAACACACAGGAAATTCTTAAGCCTGTAGTGATAACCATGTCTAAGTGAGAGTAACGGTATCTTTACATAGACCGCTTGATTCGGGTGCAAATTTTGCCTTACTCCTTACAGCCGTACGGTTGTTTTGCCAATTTAGGTGGATTGACATAACCGATTCCGCGTAATATATTACACGTTCTCGTTGTAATCTTTTGTTGATGTCTTCCTTGTATTGACGTGCCTCGATTAAGGATAAGAATATGGATCGGCGTAGTTTTCTAAAAACGGTAGGTCTGGGAACGGCCTCGCTGATAATGCACGGATGCGAAGCCCCATCCCCCCGGCCACCGGAAACAGTGCCTGTGGAAAAAAAGGTAGTGGCCGAAGGCCCCAACATCGTTTTCATAATCGTCGACGATATGGGCTGGATGGACCTCGGCTGTTACGGCAGCAGGCATATCAAAACCCCCAATATAAACCGGATGGCGGCAGAGGGAATGCGTTTCATGCAGGCCTACTCCGGCTGTACCGTATGCGCCCCGGCCAGAAGCGTCCTTATGACAGGCCTGCACATAGGCCATACTCCCGTCCGGGGCAACACCGGCGGAATACCACTGCTCGATGAAGATGTAACAGTTGCCGAAGTACTAAAAAAGGCCGGTTACATTACCGGCGGTTTCGGAAAGTGGGGTCTCGGTGAAGTTGGAACAACAGGCGTACCTGAAAAGCAGGGCTTCGATGAGTTCTTTGGCTATTACCACCAGATACACGCACACGACTACTGGACACCATACCTCTGGCAAAACAGCCAGAAAATCCCGATTACCGGAGAAGAAGGTAGTGCCGAACGCTATTCTCACAACTGGATATTTCTGAAAATGCTGGACTTCATTCGCCGTAACAGGGATAAAACTTTCTTCTGCTACGCTCCCTGGACTCCGCCTCACGGCAAATACCAGATTCCGACATCCGATCCTGCCTGGCAGATGTACAAAGACAAGCCCTGGCCCAAACAGGCCAAAGTCGTAGCCGCGATGGATACAATGCTCGACCGTCATGTCGGTCAGTTGCTGGCCTTGCTCAAGGAACTCAATATAGACGATCGTACTATTGTCTTTTTCGTCTCCGACAACGGGGCTGCCCAGCGTTTTGACGGCGTCCTCGATTCGAGCGGGCCTTTGCGCGGTTTTAAACGCTCGATGTACGAAGGCGGCATCCGCGTGCCGATGATTGTCCGCTGGCCCGGAAAGATAGCCCCGGCCGAAGTCAGCGACCTGCAGTGCCACTTTGCCGATGTTATGCCGACGCTGGCCGAGTTGGCAAATGCGACGAAACTCATGCCATCCAACGTCGACGGTATCTCGATTGTTCCCACGCTGACCGGGCGGGATGACGAGCAGAGGAAACACGAGTTTTTATACTGGGAGTGGCATAGATACAACTGGAGTAAGCGCAAAAATGTCCCGGATGGGCTTATGCAGGCCGTGCGTATGGGCAAGTGGAAGGCTGTAAGGCACAGCTCCAATGTTCCCTTTGAGCTGTACAACCTGAGTTCGGACATAGCCGAACAGAGCAACACAGCCGCGAAGCATCCTGACGTTATAGCCAAAATCGAAAACTTCGTGGCTACCGCGCGTACCGAACCACGGCCGCAGATTGAGCCGGAAAAACTCGAGGGCAGGCAGTACAGATAGCGGCCGTTATATTTCTTAGCCATCCGGGTAGTAATCGTCAATTTCAACATGTGTTGGCTCCGAAATTGGGTTTGTTTCTGCTTCACCAAGGGGCTACGACAGGATAAATTGGGTTTGAATTGGGTTCGTATCGGCGTTTTATTGGCTAAAATAGATTCGACAGGCTCACTACAAGTTGGGTTCGTTTTGGCTTTGTTTGGGTTT